>Ga0307419_10000017_pt1 | contig 54114 bp, 38 predicted proteins | sample SalMarWE160230MG_2_FD_202512 | JGI IMG/M metagenome (GOLD analysis project Ga0307419, IMG submission 202512) | Salt marsh sediment microbial communities from the Plum Island Ecosystem LTER, Massachusetts, United States - WE1602-30 | ecosystem: Environmental > Aquatic > Marine > Intertidal zone... | reverse complement strand
GTAATGTTAAGCTAATTCCAGGTTTTGTTTTATCATTAAAATACAAGGTATCGTATGTAAAAACATATTCACCGCTATCTGTCTCGGTTAATATACCTGCCAAAATATCATTTCTATATACTTCAGCTTTTCTCATTTATTTGGTTTTTTTAGTTCAAGTTTAATTTCTAAGCCTAATATATCAGCAATCTTTTGTAAATTGTTTAATGTTATATTTCCTTTACCGCTCTCAAACCGTTTTAATGTTGCAACTCCTACTTCTGAAAGCTCTGCAAGATATTCCTGATTTATTCTAAGAATATCTTTCCTTTCTTTTATTATCTTTATAATCTTATCGTTTGTCATTTCTCAAAAAATAAATTTGGTATCATAGATGATCCTGTTTGGCAAAAATAGAATAAACTTTACTAAAAAACAATATAAATGTATCATATATGATACTAATTAGCATGGATAAGCATTAGACTGCAAATTATTATAACGATAGTATCATATATGATACCGTATTGTGATTAGTAAATCAAAGACAGTAAATTTTCTTTGTTGGTAATCCCATGAAAATTATTTTTGGTTAATAGGTTATTTCTATAAAGATATTAAGTTCTTATCCTGCTAAAAAACGGAATAGAAAATAATTAAACAATCCTATCTGATTGACTTGATAGATTGTAATGATTGTGAATTAAGTATTTGGTATAATAGAAGGCCATCCAACTGGCTGCAACTTTTGTCCATTCGGGGTACTAAAACTCACTCTCACACTCACACTTCATGGGAATGTCGGCTCCCCTATAATTCTGTTAAAAAATATAGTAATTTCAGACAACAAAATTAATGTAACTTTATAATATTTTAAACAAATATTAGCCATAAAATCTCAAAACAATATTGCGACATGAAAAAGCTTTCAAGAGTTCTGTTATTTATTTCAGCCATTGCAATTCCGGTATTTGCTTATGCTCAAAAAAATGGACAAAATGTATATTCAGGGCAACATCAAATGCCTCATTTAGAAAAACAAGGCAAAACAACTCAATTAATAATTGACGATAAACCTTTTCTGATTCTTGGAGGCGAACTTGGAAATTCTTCTTTTACCAGTGTGGAATATATGGAGCCAATATGGCCAATATTGAAAACCATGAACATGAATACAGTTTTGGCACCTGTTTATTGGGAACTGATAGAACCTGCAGAAGGCAAGTTTGATTTTGAACTACTTGACCAGTTGATCAGGGAAGCCAGAAATAATGATTTAAAGATCGTTTTATTGTGGTTCGGTTCCTGGAAAAACAGTATGTCAAGCCATGCTCCACCCTGGGTTAAAAAAAACCAGGCCAGGTTCCCCCGAATAAAAGATGACAAGGGAATCAGCCATGAGATTCTGACTCCTTTCAGTGAAAATAATTTACAGGCTGATTTAAAGGCATATCAGGCATTAATGAAACATATTAAAGAGACTGATGGGAATGATCATACAGTAATAATGATTCAGACTGAAAATGAAATTGGAATGTTGCCGACAGCCAGGGATTATAGCTTGATGGCAAATGAAAAATTCCAGGAAAATGTACCGGCAGAGCTAATGCAGTATCTGGAGAGTAATAAGGAAAACCTGGTACCTGAATTCAGTGAAATATGGGGGGAAAGCGGATTTAAAAATTCAGGTACCTGGGAAGAAGTTTTTGGGAAGGGTCCCCAGACAGATGAAATTTTCATGGCCTGGTATTTTTCAAAATATGCAAATTCCGTTGTCAAGACTGGAAAAGCTGAATACCCTTTACCAATGTATGTAAATGCAGCATTGAATCGTCCTCAAAGCAAACCTGGAATAAGTTATCCAAGTGGTGGTCCTCTTCCCCATTTGATGGATATATGGAAAGCAGGCGGACCATCCATCGATTTTTTGTCACCTGATTTTTATTTCCCTGATCTTAAACACTGGTGCGATCTTTACACCCGTCAGGGGAATCCATTATTTATTCCGGAACATCGTTTTGATAATACTGTGGCAGCTAAAGCTGCTTATTCTATCGGCCATTATGAAAGTATTGGCTTCGCTCCATTTTCTGTTGAATCTTCAGGTAATCCGGAAAATGAACCTCTTGGAAAAATGTATAACGTAATAGATCAGCTGACTCCTATAATTACAACTCATCAGGGCCTGGACAAAATAGAAGGAGTACTCCTTGACAAACAAAATCAGGAAACTGTTTTTCAGATGGGAAACTATGAATTTAAAGTACGACATAGTTATACTTTGGGTTACGAAAATAATTCGCGCAATGACACCTGGGATATGGCAGGTGCAATTTTTGTTCAGACCGGCGATGATGAATTCTACATTGCCGGTTCCGGAATTTTTATAACATTTAAAAATTTGAGCAATCCATCATTAAATGTCGGAATATTAAAAGTTGACGAAGGAAGATTTGAAAACAACAACGAGTGGAAAATAATAAGACATCTGAATGGTGACCAGACACACCAGGGAAGACATGTGCGAATCTTTCTGGATAGTTATTCAATTTTAAGATTTAAACTGTACAATTATGACTGAAGTGAAGAAGCCGATTTACCAATTTTTAATAACCAGCCTGATACTTTTCATACTACCTGTATTTGTACAGGCGAATGTCAAACTTCCTGTACTGATAAGCGATGGCATGGTCCTGCAGAGAGATACTAAAGTAATAATCTGGGGATGGGCATCTCCCGGAGAGAAGGTGCAGGTTAAATTCAATAAGAAAACAATCAGTACTGTTACAGATCTTGAAGGAAACTGGAAAATTTCTTTACCACCTATGAAAGCAGGCGGACCTTATACCATGGAGATCAAAGGGATCAATACAATCACAGTAAATGACATTTTAATCGGAGATGTATGGTTCTGCTCCGGTCAGTCCAACATGGTCCTGACCATGGAGAGGGTAAAAGAAAAATATCCTGATGATATAGCCACGGCAAATTATTCCGAAATAAGGAACTTCTTCATCCCGACTGCATCCGATGTTACGTCGGTTCATAAAGATATGCCTCCTGGCAAATGGATATCCGCATCACCAGAAAACGTGCTTGGCTTTGGTGCTGTTACTTATTTCTTTGCCAGAAGTATATATCTGGAATATAAGGTACCAATTGGGATTATCAATTCGAGTGTCGGTGGTACCCCAATTGAAGCCTGGACCAGTGAGGAGGGACTTAAAGAGTTCCCCCAGTTCGTATCAAGGATTGAGAAACTGAAGGATACAGCTTATCTGAATCCAATACTCAGATCTGCCAGGAGAAGACCTGGAACATTACAGAGACCGCGTGAAACCGATAAGGGCATGAGTGGACCGAAACCGTGGTACGACGTAACGTATATTCCTGAAGGCTGGCATAAATTCTGGTTGCCGGGGTACTGGGAAGATCAGGGGGTAAGAGGGCTGAACGGGATCGTCTGGTTTAGAAAAGAGATAAATATACCGACAACAATGACAGGTAAGACGGCAAAATTATTTATGGGACGAATAGTGGATGCAGATAATGTATATGTAAATGGAGTATTCTCAGGAAATATAACATATCAGTATCCACCAAGAAGGTATAATCTTCCGGCAGGTTTGTTAAAACCCGGAAGAAATATTATTGTTGTCAGGGTGACAAATAATGCGGGCAAGGGAGGCTTTGTCCCTGACAAACCCTACTACCTGGTTGCCGGGAACGATAGTATCGATCTGAGGGGGGACTGGCTTTACAAGGTAGGACAGGTATTCAGGCCGGTTACATTTGATCCTGGTAAAACCACTCAGCAAATATCAATGCAGAACGAACCAACAGGGCTCTATAATACTATGGTTGGTCCTGCAATAAATTACCAGATCAAGGGCATCTTATGGTACCAGGGTGAAACAAATACAGGCAGGCCCCGGGAGTATCAGCAACTTCTTCCAGCTCTCATTAATGACTGGAGAAATAAATGGCAACAGGGTTTGATCCCGTTTCTTTTTGTTCAATTGCCGAACTTCATGGAAGTTCAGTATTTACCTTCTGAAAGTCAATGGGCCGAGTTAAGGTTTGGCCAACTTAAATCATTATCTGTACCAAATACAGCAATGGCCGTTACAATTGATGTGGGCGAATGGAATGATATTCACCCTCTTGAAAAGAAAGTTGTTGGAGAAAGATTAGCCCTGGCAGCCCGGAAATTAGCTTATGGAAATGACAAGATCGTCTACTCCGGACCTATTTATAAATCATCCGCTAAAGAAGCTGACAGTATAAAAATTGAATTTGATCACATTGGCAGTGGTCTGGCAACAAAAGGAGGAGGTGATTTAAATTATTTTGCAATTGCCGGTGCAGATAAAAAGTTTGTTTGGGCTGAAGCCAGAATATATAACAATCACGTTATTGTTTGGAGTGGTAAAATAAAAGATCCGGTATATGTGAGATATGCCTGGGCGGATAATCCGGAAGGTGCCAATTTGTATAATTTTGAAGGATTACCTGCTTCTCCTTTTGAAGCAACTATTTTAAAGTAAACCTTTAAAAGAAACGACTGGTCAAAATTATTTCATTAAACTGGTTGCGATTTTTGTTCGTTCCGGGTACTAAAACAGAGCGAGTGTGAGAGTGATAGCGAGCACACTCGTTCTGTTTGTGAATTATTTGAATATCGTAATTTTTACTTTGAATTTTGTTATAAAATTTAGTATAGATCCATTTTCTTTGCAACTTGAAAACAACTAATATATAAGTTGATGGAATACATAAAAGGAATGTCTGTTACAAAAAGTGCATCATTATTCATTGTTCTTTTAAGTCTTACTTATGTTTCTTTTTCGCAAAAGGCAGATAGTAAAAAAGTTCCCGGTCATTTTGGTGGTGCAGTATCCATTACAAATAACGGCGTTTCTCTTATACCAAACCTTACTCTGGGCAAACCTGCAGCTGTTTTCGATATGAATGTAGGAAAAAGACTAACATTTGAACCATAGTTCCGGTTCGCTCTTGAAGGTAAACCCTGGTCGTTCATATTCTGGTGGCGTTATAAGGTATATGAAGGAGAAAAGTTCAGGATAAATATCGGAGCACATCCTGCATTTTCGTTCAGGAATAATACATTTATAGTGGATAGTGCTCTTAAAGATTTTACTACGGTGAACCGTTACCTTGCCGGTGAGATCTATCCTAATTATTCAATATCAAAGAATATCAGCACTGGCCTTCATTTACTGCATGCCTACTGTCTTGAAAAAGATGCCATAAAGCATACAAGCATGATCACCTTGAGGCTCAATTTCAATAATATTAAACTGTCAGAGCGATTTTATATGCGTTTATATCCGCAGGTTTATTATTTAAGAATGGATGATAATGACGGATTTTACTTCACATCGACACTGACGCTGGCAAAAAAGGATTTTCCCCTTTCAGTTTCATCTCTTGTCAGCACTCCATTTCAGACTACCATTCCCCAGGACAAGAACTTAATCTGGAATGTGAGTTTAACCTACTCTTTCAATAAGGAATATATTGCAAAATAAGACTGTTGGAATTTTAAAATAGTCCCTGAAATGGAAAAAAGTGAATCACTGGAAGAATTTTATAAACGTAAATTTGACTGGATACCGGAAAATATCGGCAATGAACTGGGGCACTTCAATGTATTCCGTCTTGAGTCATTTGTGGGAGAAAAAGCAAAGCCCGTACCATATAAAAGGCGCGACTTCTATAAGATCATGCTGGTAATCGGCAAGAGCAGAGTGCACTATGCTGATAAGCTCATAGAGGTGCAAAAACAGGCTCTCTCCTTTTCCAACCCGCTGATACCTTATAAGTGGGAACACCTGGAAAATATAAAGGGTGGAGTATTTTGCATCTTTAACCATCATTTTTTCCATCAATACTGGAATCTGAGTCAGTATGAAGTCTTTCAGCCTGGTGGCACACATCAATTTGAGCTGGCCGACGAGCAGGTGAAAAAGATCAGTAACATATACGAGCGTATGTTTGAAGAAATCAATTCTGATTACATTCATAAATACGATGTTTTGCGAAATCTTGTTTTTGAATTGCTACATTTTGCAATGAAAATGCAGCCATCTGCCAGGATCTTCAGTCAGGATATTAATGCTTCTCAGAGAATTTCCACACTCTTTTTAGAGCTCCTGGAGCGTCAGTTCCCTATTGATGAAAACCATCAGAAGGTCAGCCTGCGTTCAGCTTCCGATTTTGCAAGACAATTGAATGTTCATGTGAATCATCTCAACAGGGCAGTAAAGGAGACAACACAGAAAACGACAACACAGATTACTGCAGAACGTATTTTGCAGGAATCAAAAATATTGCTCCGACATAGCCTTTGGACTGTATCTGAGATTGCATATTCACTGGGATTCACCGAAGCAACACATTTCAATAATTTCTTTAAAAAACATGTGAAAATGAGTCCGCTAAAGTTCAGAAATAATTGAATTATTAGGAATTAAGGATTTTGGTAATAATTAAAATATAAGGATTTTTATAATTATTTGAATATTGATATGTTTAATAATAAAAGAAAAATTATGAGAACTAAACAAATTAAGATTTATATTGCTTCAGTCATTTTACTGGCAAACATAGCAACTGCTTATGCGCAGGACTGGCCCCAGTATCTTGGGCCAGAAAGAAACAGCACATCGCCCCAGAAAGATATTTTGCGCTCCTGGCCACAGAAAGGGCCGGAAATCCTCTGGACTGTTGATATGGGTCCCGGTTTTGGCGGACCTGTTGTCAAAGACGGCAAGGTCTATCTGCTTGACAGAGATGATAAAGTCGGTGACATCATGCGTTGTTTTGACTATTCCAATGGTAAAGAACTCTGGCGCTATAGTTATAATGCTCCTGGCTCTGTCATGTACCCCGGTTCACGAAGCGTACCGGCTGTCGACGGAAATTATGTCTATTCATGCGGCCACAACGGCGACCTCTACTGCATAAACATCAATACACACAAACCTGTCTGGAATAAGAACATCTGGAAAGATTTCGGCGGTGGTCGTATCCCAACCTGGGCAATCACCCAGTGTCCCCTTGTTTACGGTGATTTGCTCATTGTGGCTTCACAGGCGCCGGAAGCTGGAGTTGTGGCATATGATAAGCTCACAGGTAATGTTAAGTGGAAAACGCCATCTCTTGGTCCGGTTGGATATGTAAGTCCGGCAATAGTAAATATAACCGGACAGGATCAAGTTGTTATGATAACAGCATCTGCTCGTGGTGGTTATGGATCAAGCAGTGGTGGTAAAGTAGTTGGTATTGAACCCCTCACCGGTAAAATTCTGTGGGAATATTCTAACTGGAATTGTTCTATACCGGTTCCAAGTGCATATGATGCAGTTGAAAACAGGGTACTTATTATTGGCGGATACAATGCAGGTGCTGCAATGATAAAAATTGACCGGAAAGCAGATGGCACTTACGGTGTTATAGAACTTTATAAAAATGTTGATTTTGGGGACCACACAAAGCCTCCAATATTATATAATGGTTATTTCTATGCTCAATATTCAACCAATGAGAGGCGTGACGGCCTGGTATGTATGAGTATGGATGGCAAGGTAATGTGGAAAACAATGCGTTCACCTGCTTTCGATAAAGGCAGTATGATCCTTGTTGACGGGCTGATACTGGCAACAGACGGTAATAAAACCCTATACCTTATAGAACCTGACCCATCAGGATTCAAGCCGCTGGCATCGGCAGAGTTGCTAAATACCGGTCAGAACTGGGCTCCTCTGGCACTTGCCAACGGCAAACTCCTGATACGGGATCAAAGCACGATGATGTGTGTTAAAGTTGCCAGGTGATCCCTGGATTATCAAAAATGAGTGACTGAAGAAATATAGTAATTTAATTATTTTAAATTTGTAACTAATAGTGTGATTTTTGTTTTTAAAAGTCAATACAAATATTTTTTTGAAAATTAAATCTAAAACAAACTAATAATTAAAATGAAACAAAGTAAAATTTTAATTATTGTGGTTGTCTTTTTACTTGTCATAGTAAATGGATGCACACAAGAAACGCAAAAAACTCAGGACTGGCCACAGTACCTTGGGCCAGACAGAAACAGTACGTCAGACCAGAAAGACCTTTTACGTTCCTGGCCGGAAAACGGACCGGAAGTCCTGTGGACAGTTGATGTAGGTGTTGGTTTTGGCGGACCTGTTATCAAAGACGGCAAGGTATATTTACTGGATAGAAATGATGAGGTTGGTGATTTCATGAGGTGTTTTGACTTTGTCACCGGAGAAGAACTCTGGAAGTACGGTTATGATGCTCCCGGGTCTGTTATGTTTCCCGGCTCACGGAGTGTGCCGACTGTTGACGGGAATTATGTTTATTCATGTGGCCACAACGGAGACCTTTATTGCATAGACATCAACACACATAAGCCCGTCTGGAATAAAAACGTCTGGACGGATTTCGGGGGTGACCGGCTTCCGACATGGGCAATTACCCAGTGTCCCCTGGTATATGGTGATTTGCTTATTATTGCTTCACAAGCTCCGGAGGCAGGTATTGTTGCATATGATAAACTGACAGGTGATATTGTCTGGAAGACGCCGTCTCTTGGTCCTGTCGGATATGTGAGTCCGTCAATCGTAAATATTGCCGGAGAAGACCATATTGCCATGGTAACAGCTTCAGAACACAGTTTTCCTGGCCGTCCTCCAAGGGGTGAGGACAGACCGCCTGAAGGAGGACCTCCTCAGGGTGCACCGGAACAGGGAACACCACCACCACCTTCTCCTCCCCAGGATGATAACACCATCTATGGCAAAATCGTTGGAATTGAACCACTCACAGGGGAAATCCTGTGGGAATATGCGAATTGGGAATGTCATATTCCGGTACCCAGTGCACTTGATGCAGGTGAAAACAGAGTAATCGTTGTAGGTGGATATGAACTCGGTACAGTAATGATAAAAGTAGAAAAGAATGCAGATGGCTCCTACAGCGCTACAGAACTTTTCAGACATAACGATTTCGGCGATCACACCAAACCTCCTATATTACATAATGGTTATTTCTATGGTCAGTTCTCAACCAACAATCGCCGTGACGGACTGGTATGTATGAACATGGATGGCGAAATAATGTGGAGTACCAAACGTACCCCTTTATTCGATAAAGGAAGTATGATCCTGGCTGACGGATTGATCCTGGCTACAGATGGAAGAAAGACCTTGTACCTGATTGAGCCTGATCCGACAGGATTCAAGCCGCTGGCATCAGCAGATCTGCTGGGAGAAGGAGGAACAGGATCAGAAGAAGGTTCAATAGATGAAAGAGTCGGGGGTACAACACAAAACTGGGCCCCTCTCGCACTTGCAGATGGTAAGCTCCTGATACGGGATCAAACACGGATGATGTGCGTTAAGGTTGCTAAGTGATTCCTGTTAATCATCAGGTATCAGGGAACAGTTTGAAAATTTACTTCGATACCATTAAAACTAAATTTATAGGGCACATGAATATGAGGACAGAAGCAATAATTTCTGCCCTTCGGATAATATTCCCTGAACTTTTTAATTACTGATGGTGAGTATTTGTCAGGATTTATTTTACACATTAAGGGGCCATATGTAAAATATATTTTACAAATAAGCAAATTCATTTACTTAAAGGTATTGGGAAAACGATTATTCAATCACCGTCCGGGGTTGACCAATATTATACACCTTCTACCCCGGATGTAACCGGGGATACTACCAAAGTATTCTAATTCCTGATGCCGGAGGCATCTAAGTCTAATGTCCATGGTTACATCCATGGTACAGCTTATAGAAAAAGGACAACACCTGAGGTGTTGAAGAAACCTTATATAAACAAATACTCTTCTTTAAATTCTATACTGTTTTCTTTTAACATCTCAATCAACTCTTCTTTATACGAGATCTTTTTATGATGCTCTTCCTGATTTAGTACATAATTTATCAATGCCTTTTTACTTGAAATATGGTATGTAAAACCACTATAACCTACCTGCCATCCATTAAAATACGGAAACAAAAAAATTGTAAGAAGAACAACTTTGATCCCGCCGGGATCATCATAAGTGTTACCATATCCTACCCCGGATGTAACCGGGGATATTGGACTTAAAAGCCTCCGGCTTTAAGAGAATTGACTTCATGACATTATCCCGGATGTAACCGGGGATATTAAACTTTGAAGCCGCTGGCTTCTATTTTTTGGTAATATCACCAATCCATCGGATGAATCCCTCCGGATCATAATCAGCACAGTGTCCTCCATCCCAGAAGACCGAGTCATTGACCTTCTTGTTCAGGTTCTCAAGGCATGTCGCAGATCTGTTATCGGGCTGAAGCAGGCACTTGCGAATATATTGTCATCCTCATCAGCAGCTCCAATCTCCATCAGGTATTTATCATAGAGATGGCTTTCCCCGGAAGCACCAAGAAGTGCAGACAATGCTCCACCTGCACTGCAACCTACAGATACAATCCTGTCGACATTTCCGGGCAGTTTTCCCTTGTTATGCCGTATATAGCGAACCGCTGACCTTAATATGCATCTTGCTTATTATCAATTATATAAACAGGAATCCTTTATTGAAGAGTTAGTGAGTTTTTCCCTTCGTGGAGGTTATAACTCTTTCCTTTCCAGATAAAAGTTCCATCAACATTTTCAGGTAATTCAATTTCTGCAGTCGGTGTTTTACCTTCTAAATTATATTGAACTGAAATATTACCGTTGGGATGAGGCATTTCTCCGCTAATTTGCTCAATTGATCCCAAATGTGGTTCGATTTTAACTTCGCGGAAATAAGGTGCATTACTTTCAATACCAAGGATGATCCGGAAAAATTCAATATTCGGGCTGGCCCCCCATGCATGGCAGTCTGACCGTGTTGATTCCACCTCTGAAGTTTCCCCCCATGTTGTTAGTCCAAGAGCAATATTTTTACGCCATATATCTAACCAGTTCAGATATCCATCACCAAGCCCGGCTTTCTCAAGAGCTAAATGCAGATAATATTTAAAATAAATTGAAGCTTGAGTAAGAGTGGTGTCAGACAACACCAATTTTCCTATTTCAGTTGCTTGTTGTCCATCAACTAAACCGGCCAAGATAGCCATTGAGTTAGTATGCTGGGAAAATTTATCTTTGTCAGGAGTGTCAGCAAATAACTTGCGGGAAGGATCCCAGTATTTTTTGTTAATAGTTTCTGATATCTTCTTTGCCAGATTCCCATACAGTGTAGCAAATTCCACACTTCCTTCATATTTTTCCAATTCAATAGCAGATTGCAATGCAAGCAACAATTGTAAATCCATCACTGCAGAGCTACCGTCTTCAGCTGCAGGGCCTGTTCCCATTCGCCATCCTCCGGCCCAGTCAGTAAAGTTCCACCCGGGAACATTCTTCAATGAACCATCAGTATCAACATAACTGATGAAATAATTCAAAATTTGTCTGGCTCCCAATAATTTATCATTCAAAAAATCAGGATCACTTCCATATAACAAATAATCATACAACATGCAAACATACCACATCGAATATGTTGCAATAACCTGATTCTGTGTATCCGGATAGCGACTTAATGTATAACCATCACGTTGTCTTGAGTTATCCATCAGGTTCAATGCATTTTTAGCCAAACGGTCATCACCACTGTTGAAATAAGATACAAAAAGCTGGATTCTTGCGTCTCCAATGTACTGTAGTCTCTCATAATAGGGGCAGTCCATGTATGTTTCAACGGCACATGATCTGGCAGTTCTCCAACCAATCTCCAGGAGCTTGTCAATCTCCGGGTTATTTACAGTCAATCTGGCATTTAGCTCAAATGGATAACCAGTAAAAGTTCCATAAAAATCTTCAATTGTAAGCGGAGTATCTTTTGTTTCAACCTTTAGCTCAACATAACGATAAGTTCTCCAGTTAAGAGCTGTGAAATTTTGATTGTCAGATCCGTCAGAAGTAATAATATCCTGTCTCCCAGAAATAGTTTTACCTTCGATTTCATTACGATTGTTTTTCGCACCATTTTCATCATACAAACCTTCAGAATAAGTAATTGTAATTGTACTGTTTTTACCGCCGCTGAATATCAAAGTCGGATAAGCGTTTGTATAGAATGTCTGATCAAGTAATATCTTTGCAGTGGTATTTGCCGGAACTTGAAAGGAAGCTTTTTCAGCAGGAAATTTTTCAGGAACACTTACTCCTTCAGATTTTCTGGTTAACTCTAATCTTTGGTAAGTTAATTCCCTTTGAGGTAAAATTGATGGAATCAACGTCCACCCGCTTGAAACACGGAATCCCATTCCCCTTGCTGATCTTTCAGATACAGGTTTTGCCTGTTGCCAGGAACTGTCATCAAACGACAATTTCTCCCAACCTTTTACTTTGTAATTCATGTCAATCTGGTCGCCAGCACCTGCAGCATAATATCCACGAACGCTTTGCCTTATTGGTGTGTAACTTTCATCTTCAACACATTTCCATGAATTATTTGTATTTAATGCTTTTGTTGCTTCATCAGTTCCTTGCAAAATAAATCCGGTTCTTAATGAAAACTGTGATACTGCCTTGAGATCGCCTTCATTCCATATTTCTGCAGCAACAATATTTTCTCCGGCCTTCAGGTATGGAGCAAGATCAAGCGTCTCGTAATTCCAATGTGCAATATCGCCTAATGTTGGTCCTATTGAAACCAGTTGTTCATTCACATACAATTTAAAGCGATTATCTCCGGAAACATAAACTTTGAAAGTTTCAGGCCTGGTATCCAATACCAATGTTTTTCGGAATAAATACAAGCCGGGGTCTTTTTCTCCTGCTTCGGGAACGGTTATCCAGTCTGCATCCCATTGATTTCCTGCTCTGCTATTGCCAAATTGGCCATAAATAGTTAAAGACATTAAAAGCGAAAGGAATACTGCTATACTTTTCATAGGTTAAAATTTATTGATTTACAATTAGTGAAATATTGGATTCTTCTTTTTTATTTAAGAGCTTTTTCACCATAGTTAATGCGTACGCCATAATCATTAACAACAAAATTAAGTCCCAACATGCCTCTCGGATTCTCCTGGCCTTTTATCTTGCCTGATAATACATCCTTACTCAGTGTAATCATATCATCAACTCTCTGCCTGGTTTCAGTATTATTCCCGAAATAATGGCCAGGGTATAAGATTTTAATCCCATATTTCTCCATTATCTTACTCATTTTCTCACAGGTTGCTATAAGTGTTGAAAAATCTGTTGTAAGAAGCAAATTTCCTGATCCGAAAGCATCTCCGCTAAATCCGTAACCGGCATCTTTATCAATAAACGTAGTAGAGCCAGGTGTATGCCCCGGTGTAAAAACTACTTCCAGTTGTCTTCCACCTAAATCGATGATCTCCCCATCTTTTAAATATTTGACTTCACCTTTATAATTTGGCATCATTCCAGGAATATTTACCGTGTCAGCCTGATTAATGTATAATTCAGGAAAATAGTCAATTGCCGAACCGGTATGATCGGGATGAACGTGTGTTGCAACCAGCATAACAGGTTTTTCAGTGATAGAGGCCACAATTTTATCCAAATCTGCAATTTTAGTGCCTGTATCAATTAATACTGCTTTATTGCTTCCCTCTACCAGATAAAGACTCTCATTAGCCATCAAATGACCTGTCCCTACCCATGTATGATCATCAATCTGATGAAAAACGACATCTTCATTTTTGAATACTTCTTTCCCTTCAAATTGCCCACCGCCAGGCTGAGCTAATGAGGCAATCTGAAAAACTAAACCAAAAAGAACGGATAGTACTGATTTCTTCATAGCTGACAATTTTATAATATTTTGTAATGTAAATACCTAAACCTTTAATTAATTAATTTCCAGATAATTGAGTCTTATTATATTTATAAGGTACAATTAAGGAAATATAAAGATATAATGCCTGTTCATTCCCATTATCTATTAGTTACCGGATGAATCACACTTGATAATCAGTGTACTATTCAGATCTGCTTATAATTTGTACCGGTCCAAGCAAACCTGACGGTAATAATGGAGAATTTACCTGGTAAAATGGCATTGTGGTATAAGTCAGCTTATCTATTACATCGGGTTGCTGATCGCCAATCAGCCTGTTCACCCAGAGGTTGGTGACTTTAATTTCCAGGTTATTCTCTCCGGGTTTTAATGCCCCGGTTACATTTATTCTGAAAGGTGTTTTCCAGGCAATTCCCAGTGACTTCCCGTTGACAATCACTTCGGCAAGGTTCTGTACTTCTCCCAGATCGAGCCACTGTTGGGCACCATCGACAAACCATTCGGCCGGAGCATTTATGGTTTTTGTATAAGTACCTGTTCCGGAAAAATATCTTATGCCTTTATCCTTATTCTCATTCCAGGGTGTCAGTGTTTCCATTTTCACCTCAGCCGGAGTACCTCTGTGTTCCTGGAAATTGACTGTCCAGGGGCCTTCCAGTGTTGCCATAACCTGTTCCACTGGCTTTTCAATAGTCCTCGTCATCTGGTCTGTTTCATTCCGGAACACGACAAATATAGCATCATTAGGTTCCAGGTTTAATGGAACTTTGGTGACACCATCGTCAATAGTGTAAGATGCCTGTTCAATACTGCCGGTTTCAGGATGCCATATCTCCGGAGCCTTACCGTCAACTCTAAATACTGCCTCAATATCCTCAACTCTGTTATTGCGATTATTAACCCAGTAGAAATCAATATCATGCAATTTCCGATGTACATACAAAACTTCAGTATCATCATATGGCTTTGAATAGGTAAAATCAGGAATAATATTTTGCATGTCAAGGACTTCTTTTATTGAATATCCTGAATAAACTTTCCCTTTCCCTATCGTCTTTTCACCTTTTTCCTCAAGCCAGAGTGCACTCAGAATGGCCTTGAATTCAGCCTGATCATCGCTAAGGCTTGGCGTTGATACAGGTTTGGGTCCTGTTACAATTGCACCTGCCATCACCAGGTCATTGATCTTCTGTAATACAGGAAGAGACATTTGTCTTGTACTCTCATCCAGGGCTAGTATTTTGTATTTCATTCCGCTTGGTGAAGTAATATTACCATTTTTTGCTTTAAGAATGTTAACCAGTGCATCGGCATTTACAAAATCATATTCATATCCCCGGGGTACTTCTGGCAATTGCTGGCCGAAAAGTGCTGTTATATTATTACCCTCTCCATAAAGGCAGGCAACATCAGCAATAAATTGTCCCTGCTGCAGCATATAACTGCTGCGTGCAAGGTAGGTAGTCCATGCGATAGCTTGTTCTGCCCAGGTTTCGTGGCGGTTAAACCACTGCCCGAATGGACCAAGTCCGAGTCCGGGTATCTTATCATCCACAGGTTGATGGACAGATGTATGTATCACAAAACGGTTCAGCCCGCTTGCCAGCTCCATATCAGCCGTCGGTTTTAAAAGCTCAGGTGACCATGCCCAGGCAGTCCCGATAGCAGTTAGTGATTCTGCCGCTACATATTTTTGCCCGTAGATATGGGATACAGAGGCTGATTCACGCACATCAGCTTTAAATCGTGTAGCTACACCTCCCTCATTACCTCCGAATCCACCGGGGGTCCAGGTAGCACTCATCGGCACAGCTGCACTGCGTTTCACTTCCATTCCATCACCGATAAATGCACGTCCGCCTTCGTGCGATTCTGTATATCGTCCCATCATTCCGCGTTCCTCCAGAATATCTGTCAACTGATCATAATGGTATTCTGCCACCATTTCTTCAAGAGTCCTCCTGAAATCCCACAGGAACCTGTCGCTTGCTTCGGCACTTTCCACGACATGCCCTGATAGTACCGGTATCCAGTTGATCATATCATAACCGCAACGATCCTTGAATTCGGCGATCATGTTATCTGTCCAGTTTTGAGTGCCTGCCTCCCAACTGTCAGTAATAATGTACTGAAGACCACGCTGACCCATTAATCCCCCGGTTGCATCCTTATACTGGTCAAGATAATTATTGAAGTATTTTCTTACATAGTCAGGATTAAGTTTATCCACTTCAAGACCGGTTGCTTCGGGTGAGGCAGGACCGTTCTGATGTCCTGTGAGCGAATAGCCAAGACGTATTATTGCCCATTTCCCTGAAGGAGGTGTCCATTCCAGATTACCATCAGGGTCCATCATTGAAGTGAGGTCAACAACATTACTTTTCTCAACAGCATTTTTCACTTCAGGTGTTGCCGAATTAGCGAGATCAACTGCTGTAGCAGTAGCAAACGCTGCCTTGTCCTCAAACCTGTTTACATAGGCCCCGGTATGAAGAACCAATTCAGCAACAGATGTTCCGGCAGGAGCTGTTGGTTGATTGAAATTGCCAAAACCAGGCATCCCTCCCATATTCTGCCTGTTTGGAGAAGGCTCTGGTGTTCTAACCGTGAAACGGAAAAACTTCCCGGTTACCGGATTGAAGGCAATTGTATTTTGTGCCACACGGCCACCTGTAATATCCACAACTTTGCGAAACGTTATTCCGTCATCGCTCACTTCCAGTGATCTTTTTCCGGAACCGGCACCTCTGCCAGGACCAAACATTCCGCCTCCTCCCCCGCTCGCAACAATAGTTAATGATTGGATTGTTTGCGCATCAGAAAATTCAAACTTTATCCAGGCATTCTTACCTGCCGGCGCTGAAGGAAGCAATGTGGATTTGACAATATCACCATCAGTAAGTTCATCCAGACTGAATTTCCCTCCACTGGAGGTAACTATAGGCATAAGTTCATTTAAAGAATAATCATTATCGGGAATTCTGAATGCCACAACCGCTGCATCAGCATAAAATTCCAGACTTACCTGTTCCTCTTCAGCCTCGGGGCTGAAACCTCTTCTCCCAATTCTCAAATTCTGGAAAGATCCGGATACTGATGGCGGATGAGAGAGTACTCCTGAGAATTGCTTCCCCCCTTCAACTCTGATCTCACTCCATACATACTTTTTCATTGCCTCTTCCGGTTTTACCCACGGGCCTCCGCTTTCACTCCACCCGGGAGATCCTGCAATGGCCATTTCCAGATTAAGTGAATCTGCCAGTTTTGTTGCCAGCCTGAATGCATCTTTCCATTCAGGTGTCATAAAAATGAGACGTTTTTCCACAATCTGCGGAGTCGTCAGACCTGCATCAAAATTTTGGAATCCGCCTATGCCTGCTCGGTGCATCCATTCAAGGTCCTTACGGATTCCGTCCTGCGTAATATTGCCATTCATCCAATGCCACCATACTCTGGGTTTGGCTTCATCGGGAGGATCAAGAAATTCCTGTTCCAGTTTGGTTCCCATCTCCCCATCAGAGGCGGCATTATTTCCACAACCTACAAACAATAACCCCGGTATTAACAACAGAATGATTGATAATATTCTCATTCTTAACTTAATAAATGTTTTCATGATTGATTTTATTCAATTTGATTATTCTTTCAGTTATTCTTATAATATCCATATGTTCTAATCTATTCTGTAAAAATACTATACTGGTATTTCCTGCTTTAAACCTTTAAGAAGTAAAATCATGCTATTAAATGACGGATTATCATTTTTTTCTTAGTATATCTGTTGTGCAAATTTCATTTGGCCACCCCGAAATTTTACTTTCCGAAGAAAACCATGCAATACTCTTAATAACAAGGAATTGCATGCAGTTATAACTGCATGCAATTCCTGAATAATTAAATCTGGTTTATTACCATCCGGTATTTTGTGCGAAATCTGCTCCTGTATTTAATTCTATGACATTCTGAGGTATAGGCCACAGATCAAATGGTATGGGTATTGTATAGTTTACATAATCATCTATGAACATAGCATGGTCATATAAACGCTGCTTCCACACTGCCGGTTCCATACGAAGTAATGTAAACCATCTGCCTTCTTCAAACAAACATTCGCGAAGGCGTTCGTCCAGGATGGCATCAATATCAACATTTGCAGCTGTGTACAATACCGTGCATTCTGCACGTTGGCGAACAGTGTTGATATCATCTGCTGCAGGACCGTTCTGGCTGTTTCTGAGATATGCTTCAGCTCTTAGCAAGTAGGTTTCTGCAGAACGGATACCATAACAATCATGGTTCGAAGAAAAATGCATATTATCAGTATTTCTGTACTGCCATTCATCCAAAGGTATTATTTTCGAGAAAATAGGGCTATATTTTGAAAATACATTTGGAGTCTGATCAAGCATTGATATAGGCACCTTTTGCCCGAACATGCTATGATTTGCATCGGTACATTCATATAAACTACGAACTGTAACATCCTCTTCATAACGTATATCATTTGGATCTGTCCAAACATCGTAACTAGCATAATTAGGTGGCATGGCCTGGCTAATACCAAAACCGCCAAGGTATGCCGGGAAAGCAGCCGTATTATATGGCGGATTAATTGCTTTCCACGGACCTGGAGCAGCACCTGCTTCAACATATTCAGGTTTCCAGTTGAGATCTCTCAAAGCCGGAGCAAACATCCAGCCTTCTCTGTTTGTCTGTCCTCCTGTTGCGTCACCCTGCTCATAAGTCGGAGTTTGCAATACCCATACAGCTTCAGTATTACTTGTGCTGCTGTAATCAAAATTTCCAGCATAGAACAGATCACCATATACATTCCCGTTGGGCAGGTATGTTGGTGCTCCCCTGTTTGTGGACAAATCATTTGGATCCGCACGTACTCCGAATCTTGCAGTCATCAGAGGATGGAGATTAATGGTTCCCGTAGCATAATTAATAGCATTGGTATAGTTAGAATTATCTCCGGTTTCAACACCCAGTGCCAGATAAGCCTCAGCTAACATATGCCCAGCTGCTCCTTTTGCCACACGTCCGGCTTCATCCGGATAATCAGACAAATTATTATATGCATACAACAAATCATCTATCGCCTGCTGGAAGGTTGCTTGACGTGTAGAACGGGTATAATCCAGTTTCAATTCTTCACTAAATTCTGTAACTAATGGCACTCCTCCATAAAGCTCACCTAAACGCAGGTAACCCAAACCTCTAAAGAAACTGGCTTCTGCCTTTAACTTTGTCTTAGCATCCTCGCTTACCCACGAAATACCCTCTGTTTCTGTCCCTAAAAATGTAAGATTTGCATAACTAATAAGTCCATACAGTTGATTCCATACAGTTTGCACGAAGCCGGAAGTTGAACTCCATGAACTGAAATTTGAGTACCCTGCCGAACCTCCTGTTTGCCAGTATGGCTGGTCCAATGCATCAGTTCCGAAAGATTGATACATATATGGAGAAACAAAACCGACGTTACCATAAAATGTATACATCCCATAGTAACACATGGTTAATTGAGCTTCAACCTGACTACTCTTTTCAAAAGCGTTGGTCAGAGTATAAAGTGATTTAGGCTTTTCTTCCAAAAACTGGCTGTCTTCGCAGCTAGTGATAGATAAAAACACCAAACCTATTAACAAAATGGAAATATATCTAATTGTCTTCATATTTTCACAGATTTTAGAATTGTAAATTTAAACCGAATTTGAAGCTTCTCGGAAGCTGTGCCCTATCGTATCTTCGTACTTCAGGATCGCTTCCTTCCCATTTTGGTGCAATAAAGAAGAGATTAGAGCATGCAACATAAACCTTAAGTCCATTCAGACCAACTTTACTCACTATATCTTTCTTGAATGTGTATGATAAGTTCACATCCTGAAGACGTATAAACGAATACGACTGAAGTGCAACAAACCTCTCCCAATCTACATAATCCCATCTCGGGTATTCTGTACTTAGGTTAGTTGGTGTCCAGTAGGGATGATCCAGAGTATTGTGATAGAAAAATTTGTCAGCTGTGAGATAAGCACTGTTATTTTGAGTTAAGCCATATCCATTACCACCAAAAACACCGCTAAACAGAAAATAGCCCTCAAAATTTTTATAGCTGAATATATTTGTCATACTCATGCGGAAATTCTCCTTACTGTAACCCAGTATCTCCCGGTCATCTGCAGTTAACTGACCGTCATCATTCAAATCGGCATATTTTGCATCACCCGGAGTTGCTACCACATTTGACAAGTAATTTTCTTCACCTGCCTGAACAATTCCATCCCATCTATAATTAAAAATTGCACCTAAGGATTTGCCAATAAACAAGCTTCTGGTAATGTCATCCTGTCCGTCACCATAAAGTTCGACAAGTTCATTGCGGTTCATAGAGAAGAACACTGCTGTAGTCCAACTAAATACACCATTGTCAATATTTTTGCTTGTCAGTTCGGCTTCAATACCCCAGTTGTCAACTTGTCCCATTGTTGCATATTGAGTTCCTAATCCCGACCCCATCACAGGAATCTGACGCTCAAATATCTGATCTGTCGTTTTTGATTTATACATATCAAGATTAATATGGAAACGATCAAAAAAATCACCTTCAAAACCGTAGTTAAATGAAGCTGTTGCTTCCCAGCCAAGATCAGGATTCCCTAAAGCAGTTATCCTTTGTCCGTATATCACCTGGTTATTGAAATAATAAACATTTCCACCACCTAGTCCCATATTTATTGTTGATAACGTACTATATGGAGATAATGATTGATTACCATTTTTACCCCATGAAAGTTTAAGTTTTAAGTTATCAATAAAAGTGATATTCGACATGAAACTCTCGTTAGATATTGTCCATGCACCTCCAATTGCAGGGAATGTACCCCATTTTTTGTTAGCACCAAATACTGAAGAACCATCATAACGTATCAAAGCATTCAGGTGATATGTATTCTTGAATGAATAAATTAACCTGGCCAGATATCCGACATCATTGTGAAGTGAGTATGAAAAACTGTTTATTCTTTGAACTTCAGCATTTGGAAGGCCATACACACCCAATGAAGTATTGCCAACTCCCGTAAAATTAGAACCAGTCATATTGTAACGGTCAGATTTAGTAGAGTTTCTCGTATATACCAATGAAGCATTTATATGATGATCAGCAATTTGTTTATTATATGTCAGAATATTATCCAAGACCCACGCTACATTGGAAGTATTAGTAAGAGAACCATTTGCATCAACCAGAAACTGGTCAAAAACTTCCGTAGTATAACCATCTTCACCAAGAGCCATATCAGGGAAGTTTGTTTCGTGTGTGAAATCCCTTGATTCTGAAGAATAAAGGGTATACGATCCGGTAATTTTAAAGCTTAAACCACTAATATAAGGGATCTTAATATTAAGGTAACCTCCCAAAATATTCGTTTTTTGATTTTGCTCTCTGTCAACACCATTGTATGTATCCCATAAGGGATTTAACGTTTGGGGTTCATGACCATCCACGAATTTTCTCATGTTGCCATTGGTCAGTAAAGGTTCAGTCCAGGGAGATAATGTTACTGCTGCATTATATGAAGGAGAAACACCCTCATATGAGTTGATAGCAAAAGTAGTATTAGCGCCAATGTCAATATAATCATTAATAATCGTGCTTAAATTTGCAGAAAATGTATTTCTTGAATAATCATCCCCGTAATAGATTCCTTGTTGATCCAGATGTCCGGCTGACAGATAATAATTGGAATTATCGGTCGCACCTGAGAAGCTCAGGGAATAATTTTGCAATACACCGGTACGATCAATATAATCTCTCCAATCAGTTGTTTTTCCTATCGCGTAATTTGCCTGTTCCAAAGGATACATCCAGATAGGATTAGCGTCAGGAGCTAAACCAGACCGATAATTCATAAGCTCAATATAGCCTTGTCCATCTCTCATTTTTGGTTCGTATCCTGGTGTAGATAACGTAACATATGAGTTAAAATCAATTACCGGTTTACCTTTTTTACCTCTTTTCGTGGCAATCATGATAACACCATTTGCAGCTTTTGAACCATATGCAGCCAGTGTAGTTGCATCTTTTAATACTGATAGACTCTCAATATTATTTGGATCGAGGTCATTAAGCGTACCATTAAAAATTACACCATCGACAACAAGGAGAGGACTGTTAGCTTCGTCGGAAATGGATCTTTGTCCACGTATTAAAATATCAGGTTCTTCACCTGCTTCACCGGATTGAGACAAAGTAACACCTGTTGTAGTACCGCGTAACAGGTTCACAACATTTGTTGTGTTACTCATTGCTGCAGGAGAATCTTCCAATTTAATGGTAGTTACTGAACCAGTAAAATTCTGTCGTGTTGTGGTACCATATCCGACTACCACAACTTCCTGTAGTTGTTCAACACTTGGAACTAGTGATACATCAATTACCGACTGGCTCCCAACCTGGACTTCTTCAGTTTTGTATCCAATAAAAGAGAATTGTAATATTTCTTCTCTTGAGGATACTGTAATAGAATAAGTTCCATCTGCCCCGGTATAAACACCTATGGTTGTACCTTTTACCAGGACATTAACCCCGGGCAGGAGTTCACCGGTTGAAGCATCAGTAACTTTACCGGTAATCCTCTGCTGTTGTACCAGCGATTTTGGAGTGATAACAATAAGGTAGTTTTCAAGAACCCTATAGGTAATATCTGTTGAGGCAAGTAAATTATTCAGGATTGTCTCAACGTTATCATTATCCGCTTCGACGCTCACCTCCTTATTGAGATCGGTGAAGTTTTCGTTATAGAAGAACCTGAAATCAGTATTTTCCTCAATCGTGGTAAATACCTCCTTCATACTCTTGTCCTTCATTGAAAATGTTATTTTGGTTCTCTGTGAATAACCAGTTGCCGATAACTGTAATGCTCCTACGAATAGTAGTATCGTGCTTAGTTTCATAATTAGGATTAGTTTTGTCAAATTACCAAACTTATCCCTGATAGGAATTATCTCAGGATTTTTCATAAATTTGTTATGTTATTAGGTTAATAAATGGCGCCGTAAAGTCGCGAAACTGATGGGCGTCGTTTAATTTTACTTAATGATGGTCACGCCTTGCCAGTGTAAGGCGTGATTTTTCTAATTTAAACTCACTTCATAGGCATTTCGATTTAGGTTAGTAATTAGGGTTCATCAGGTCATTATTTTAATAGTTCCTTATTAATTTTTTGTATTGTTCCTGGAGAAATTTATCTTCATACAGTTTAACTTCCTGGGAATTAATCTCATACCTGATAGGTGAGGTCATTTGTATGGCTGCAAGCACTTGTTCAAGTGATTCTTCAAGAATAGTTCCGGTAAAAGTATACTCTTCAAGTGTTTTATCAACAAGTTGTATCTTCACGTTGTAACGCCTTTCGAGTTTCGGTGACAAAGAGCTGAATTTCTCATTCCTGAAAATCCATCTGGTATCTTTCCACGAAGTATAAAGTTTGGTATCAGATACTTCACTAACCTTTACAGGCAAGATATCTTTTATATTAGCTTTAACAGGTTTATTTGTAATTTTATCATTAATCTTCTGTTCCCTGAAATTAACAGTTCCTTCCTGTTTTTGATATACTGCTGTTTGTTTGGGTCGCAATATTACAGCCTCAACTGACCTTTTCTTCTTTCCCGGATCTAGCAGATCTATTGATACCTGACCTTCTTCAAGTGTTGTCTCAATTGTACCCTCATCTCTGTAAGCTTTAACATTGAATGCCGTACCAAGCGCTATTACTTTGATTTCAGAAGTATTCACCTGAAACGGCAGATCAGCATTTGGGCTAACTTTGAAAAAGGCTTCACCTTCAAGATAAACTGTCCGGTTAGTAAAACCATAATCAATAGGATATCGTAATCTGGTATCTGAATTCAACCAGATTGTTGTACTATCAGAAAGAATAATTAAGGATCTGGAACCCCTCGGTGCAGTGGCTTCCACCATCGCATGGTTTATTTCAACTCCTTTTTGATTATGGGAAAAGAAAAATATCCTTGATACAGAAAGAGTAATCAATATCAAGACAGTAGCAGCAATGCCTAACAGGGCAGGTATACTAAACCGGATCTCTTTTGAAGGTAAACTCCGTATATCCCGATCTACAATTTTCTTGCGTACCTTATTAAGCCCCTTCTTAACATCATGTTCTGCAGTTTCTAAGTTACTTGAGGCTGCCCAGATATCTTCAACTTGTCTGAAATACTGCACATTATTATCCTTTTCAAGCCAGGCAATCAATTCATCAGCCTGAGATTGATTCAATTCTCCCTCAAGAAAGCTTATTATTGCTTCTTGTATACTTTCTGGAATATTCATTAACTAGTCCTAAATTAATTAGACACAAATATTAACTACTGGTATTACAATAATTATTATACTGAGTTTAAATTTTGGAATATTTTTACTCAGGGAATTACTATATGTATTCAGCTAAAGCTTTACGAAGTTTAGATAATGCCCTGTATATCTGAACTTTTACGGTATTCTTCGAAATATTCAGTTTCTCTGCTATTTCCTTATGTGATAATCCTTCCTCGCGGCTCATAAGAAATATTTTGCCGCATTCAGTTGGTAGCCTGGTAATAGCTTTCTTTATTTCAGTATTCAATTCAGAGATCATTAATCCCATATCGGGTTGATCTTCCGGTTTAGCTTTAAGCAGTTCCTTTAGTTTATTTACTGTGGCCAGATCAAGTTTTGAAAATCTCTGCTGTATTCTTAAATTATAGTTTATGCACCTGTTATAAATGCTGCGGCAAAGGTATCCTTTCAGTGAAATATTCACTGTAAGCAAGGAGGAATCTTCCCATAATTTGACAAATAAATCCTGTACCAGATCTTCTGCAATCTCATCTGAGTGCACATATAACCTGGCCACGCTGAACAAATACCGGTAATAGCTATTAAAAAGGGTTTCAAATGCATGATAGTCACCAGCCCTGATTCCATTCAATAGATATTTATCTGTTTCAGCAAGCATGGTTTTTTATATCTTGATTAATTTTAATTCTTTGTTTGTAATACTTTTTCCTTATCAAAGTGTCTTATCTATACATAACGTAATTTTGAACAAGATAGCTAATTGGTTAATATTAAATGTGTTTTAACGTAGTGAGGTTGATTAGGATTGGGTTATAGGGGCCGCTGGATTAATATTTTCCAGCGGTTTCTTGTTTATTACATCTTAGCTGATATTCAAACTGTTCATCACTTGTAAGCATCTAACTTTCTCATTATCTTTTTATCATAACATACAGGGATTTATAGTAACTTTTTATAATCGTTCTAAATTTAATCTGGGTTCTTTTTTCTATTTTCATTTAATTTTTGACAGGTTAATCTAAAAGAGGACTTGATAATTAAACTTTCAATGGTACGTGTACAAAATTCAAGCGTTTCAAAACGCTGAAACGCATTTACAATGTCTGTTCCTCCTGTAGCTTTTCCATGATTTTCCATTATCACAGCATTTAAACCTTTTCCAGACTAAGCAGCAATTTTATCACCCAATTTCTGGCTTCCGGTCAGTTCATAGGATGCGTATCCTATCGGCCCACATATGTTGCCTTGCCTGACTAATGATCATGGTAATCTGATCGCGGGGATGCAATAGCTGTGTATCAAGAATTACATTCATATTGTACTCTTTTCAAACCAAGGTTAATCTTAGGTATATTGCCACCGAAAACATTCTCCCAAATAACCATCGCAGCGCCAAGAGCTGTTGCATTATCTATTTCTGAGGTATAAACCTCTTTGTCGGGTAAACGACCAGCCAGCAATTTGATAAATATTTCATTTCTGGCAAATCCGCCTGAAATGAAAACTGCAGTTGTTTGATCATCCTCAGGAATAATCAGCCTTAGAGACTCCATTCCAAGATCCACAAGGTCAAACATGAATTTATGATAGGCTTCATCAAATGATGTGAACCTACTCAGGTCAGCGTCACTATCAACATACCCTGCAGAAACTCCGTCGGAGAAGAATAATCGGTCCTGATTACCTCTAAAAAGCGCGGTAATTCTAAAGTTATCAATCCTGACTTTTTTATAATAATCAGTATCAACACCGAAATGTCTGTTTAGTCGCTTCACATTGACATCATGAATATGCCCCAGGAATAACCGTGATGATTTGACCTGTTGTTGCTTTATACTCATGTAACATAGTGAATCTTTACGAAGCTGATCAGCCGTCAGTGGCTCACTGTTGAAGGGATTCATAAAGATACACCAGGTACCGGTGGAGATGAGAATGAATTTCCTCCGCGATCCTTTGATATAAGGCACCAGCGAAGAGGAACTGTCATGAATGCCGATCCCGATTTTGACCGGCTGTTTAAATATTTTTACCTCGAATATTATTGAATTTGAGACTGGTTCCTGTAGTGGAACAGTCTCATCATAAACCCATTGATGGTATCTGTGATCGTCAAAGTCCCAGAGTGCTGTATGGCATCCTAAAGAGGTGTATTCAGATGTTGATTTTCCGGTTAAAATATAACTAAGGTACTGCGGAAAATGCAAAATTGATCTCGCCCTTGAAAATATCTCCGGTTTTGAACGTTTAAGCCATAGAGCCTGGAGGCCTGAGTTAAGCATCCCCAGGGATGGTGATGCTGTCCTTCTGCTAAACTCTTCAACACCTCCGTATTTATCGTAAAAGCCGTCAATCACGCTATCAGGCATAGGCTTCAGGTAGTTATAGACCGGTGTCAGCCTCTCTCCCTTGCTGTCAATATACATCAGTGTGGCCCCGTATGTGGCGAAATTAATCGCTTTGATATGGTAGTCGCCCGATGTCATTGTAACTGAAAGGCGGTTGTGCATCCATGCTTCCATATTGCTGATATCATCACTAGGGAAGCCGTCATCATCAGGTATCTCGTCAAACTTTGTCTCCTCCTCATGCACAATATGGAGTTCCGCATCAAAAAGCATGAACTTCTTGTTGGTTTTCCCTATATCAAAAACCGCAATAACCTCTTTCATCATTGCCACACATTATTTGCGAAGGCTCAGTACCTCCTTCTCATATTTCTGTATCTCGGGAATATAATCCTCCGCTGCCGCAACATTGTTGACAAGGCATTGGTAGTCGTATACAGCGCCCAGAGGTTTGGTCTTCATCACCTCCATCAGTGCCAGCCTTTCGAACATGTTACCGTTCTCCTCATATTCTTTAAGTATCCAAAACGGTTCAATCAGGGCATTCAGAAAGGCAAGCTGTGCAGCCCGCGTTCCGACAACATATGCTCCTATACGATTCAGGCTGGCATCAAAATAATCGAGCCCTATATTTACCCTGTCGAGTGCATTACAGCGTACAATTTCCTGAGCTATAAATTGTATCTCATCATTATATATCACTACATGGTCGCTGTCCCACCTGACGCCCCTGGTCATATGCAACATCAGCTCATCAACATACAGCAATAATGAGGAAATTTTGTCGGCTACCTGTTCCGTAGGGTGAAAATGCCCGTTATCAAGCGTTATAAGTTTATTGTTTTTTATTCCATACCCGTAGTAAAACTCAGCTGAACCAACAACCATTGCCTCAGAGCCGATACCGAATAGTTTGCATTCGATTGAGTCTTTAAGGTATTCTTTGGGATAATGATCACTGAATATCTCATCGAGTGATTCCATCAAAAGTTTGCGGTGAGTGATCCGGTCAACCGGGACATCCTTGGATCCGTCAGGTATCCATATGTTATTAATGCAAGGTGTTCCGAGCTGCTTACCCATCTCTGCTCCTATTGTCCTGCACCTTTTGTTATGCTCGATCCAGAATTTACGGATTTTTTCATCTTTACTTGAAAGTGTATACCCGCCATCAGCCAGGGGGTGTGAAAAACATGTTGGATTGAAATCGAGTCCTATACCTAGTTTTTTTGCCCAATCTATCCAGCTTTGAAAATGTTTGATCTCGATCTGGTCACGGTCTATTTTTTCGCCATTAAAATCACCGTATATGGCATGCAGGGAAAGGCGCTGCTTTCCGGGAAGGAGGCTCATCACCTTTTCAATATCAGCACGCATCTGATCAATTGTACGAGCTTTGCCAGGGTAGTTACCGGTAGCTTGTATACCCCCTCCACCCAGCACGGCATCGGGGGTTTCAAATCCCCCCACATCATCGGTTTGCCAGCAATGCAGACTTATGTTTATATTATCCAGCTTCTTTAATACCTCATCAGTATCAACACCAAGTGAGGCATACTGTTCCTTCGCATAGGCATATGCCTGCAGGATCTTTTCTTTTTTCATGAGTATATTATATTTTTTGTTATTACAGTTTTATTACAAATGTGGAGAGCACCAGTACAATTAAACCACTAACCAACACTATAATTGTCTTCTTTCCTGCACCTTTCCATTCCTTCAGCAAAATACCCCATATATTGCTGAATGTTATGTTCATTGACATGAGTATGCTCCATGAGAAAGCCATCATTGCTGCAGGGAGCTTGCTCTCTCCCATACCCATGAAGAAGAACTGCATGTACCATAGGGTGCCCCCCAACATTGCAAAGATTCCATTGCTAAATAGAACAGAACCTGACACTGAGAAATAATCTTTGTACGTATTATTTTTTATATTCAGAAATACACAATAAATAAAATTTGTTATAAAGCCCCCGAAGGTGACGAACATTATGACCGGATTTTTTGCAAAGAGAGGGTTTGCACCATTTGCCAGGGCAGCCTGCTTCAGTGGTTCACCGGCAGTGAGGCCAAAATTAAAGCATGCACTCATGACACCTGAAAGGATAGCTATCAGAATACCCTTCTTAAGTGCAAATTCTTTAACAGCAGCTTTTTTGTCCTCTTCCGACATATTCTTACTCTTCAGACTACCAGCATATCCAATAATTGCTATACCCACAATGCTGACTATAACACCTGCCAGAATGAGAATACCGGATCTGCTGGCAAACAGGTTCTGACCCGTAATAACAGGAGGAAGAAGTGTACCTATCCCGGCACAAAGCCCCAAAGCTATCGATTGCCCGAGTGCCACTCCAAGATATCTCATCGTAAGTCCGAATGTAAGTCCCCCAATACCCCAGAGTGCACCATAAAATACAGCCATCAGCTTAGTATGTGCGGATGCCTGCCCGATTATATTACCCAGTGTCCCTGAAGGCATTGTTAGCCATGCAAAGAATATCGGAACAATTATCCATGAAAAGATACCCTGTACAAGCCAATAGGATTCCCATGACCATCCTTTGATTTTCCTTATGGGAACATAAAAACTGGCAGCACATATGCTCCCGATGCTCATCAATATTATACTGAGAATCGGATCCATTTCATTTTAATTATTTGTAACGAAGTTTTTACAAAACCAAAATTATACTGCTCATATATGAAAGTCAATTAACAAACTGGATAAATGTTTGTACAAAATGGCAAGATTTGTTATGGTTACACATAATCTCCAAATTGTACAAAATAGACAAAGATTAAATAATGTACTATTACAGGCTCTTTTGATACCTGTATAAAACCAAAACGATACTGCCGGAACTGTACAGATAATGCTTTCGTCAGGCTTTCTGTGATTTACGATAAACTTGCCCTGTATAGGTAAATGGAATCCCTAAAAATCAATTTTTTTCTATTTTTAAGCTTTTATTACTGAATCTCATTTATTTACTTTAATTTACTTTAATTAACTTTCTATAATACAAAACAATTATGAGTCAATTATCAGGTCATACAAATTTTATAATTTTAGCATTATTTAAGATAAAATGACAGATTTGTATTCATCGTAAAGATTTATATGTTCTGGAACACATTTATATAAAATGGAAAATAACTTCAAATACCTCACACATAATCCCGGTGACAAAAAATGGGGATTTTATCTGATGGTTGCCGGATCGGCAAAAATCGAACCTCACACTCCTTACCCCCCTAAAGGACATCCTACAGGATACAATTTCCACTGGAATAACGGCAGAATATTACAGGAATACCAGGTCAATTATATTACTGAAGGAGAAGGCATAATGGAAACCAAGGATGCCAAATACCATATCAAGGCCGGGTCAATAATTCTTTTACATCCAAATATGTGGCATCGTTATCGTCCTGTAAAGGAAACTGGATGGGTAGAACACTATATCGGATTCAGAGGTGAAATTGCAGAAAAATTAATTAGTTCATCCGATATATTGCATAATACGACTGTTATCAAGATAGGTTTTCATGAAGAAATTCTGCGCAATTACAGTGAGATTTTCAATGAGGCAATAAATGAGAAACCCGGATATCATCAGATATGTTCCGGCCTTGTCATTCACATACTTGGCCAGATCATATCCATTAAGAAAAACATGGGTTTCAGACATACACCTCTTGAAAATATTATACAAAAGACTTGTATACTTATCAGGGACAACCTGAATAATAACATTAACATAGAAAATATTGCCAGGGAATTGAATGTTGATTATTCATTATTCAGAAAGGCTTTTAAGAAATATACCGGATTATCACCTATGCAATACCATATGTCATTACGGATGAAACAGGCGATCTACCTGCTCAACAACACCGACTTGACAAGTAAGGAAATATCCTCGAAACTGGGCTTTAGTTCTCAATATTACTTCAGCAAATTGTTCAAGGAAAAAATGAAGAAAACCCCCCGGAAATTCCGGGTAGGAAGCGGTGGAGTTTCAAATTCAAAAACGAAAGCGCCATTTTAAGACACTTTCTCCTATTATAATATAGTTAATTAACCTTACTGGCATTTCATGTTTATCCTCTGCGCCCTTGAAGCTTCTGCAAATGGGTCCGTATATGGCATTCTTGAAAGAATCGCATGTTCCAGGTCTGTTATAGGGCTGAAACAGGTGCTTGCGAATATGTTATCTTTCTTGTCAGCAGCACCAATCTCTTTAAGATATACATCATAGAGAGGGCTGTTACCTGAAGCACCGAGAAGCGCTGATAGTGCTCCGCCAGCACTGCATCCGACGGAAACGATCCTGTAGGTGTTGCCTGGCAGAATACCTTTGTTATGTCGTATATAGCGAACTGCTGCTTTCAGGTCTACAATAGCTGCAGGAGCCTTACCGTAATATGTGCCGTCGGCAGCCTTATTGTCACGTCCGCGGCAGCCGGGTGATACTACAACATATCCTGCTGCTAAAGCCAGATCTTCCCTGTTGCTTATATTGTCAGCTTTACCTGGAGTACCCGGAAAACCACCCATACCACTACGTGCATTATTAACAGACATGTAGCCGCCAACGCCTATAACAAATAAAACCGGTGCGTTTGAAGCATCAACAGCCACATCATCAACTTTAATGGGAACACTGACGTTCATGCTCTGATAATCTTTGTCAACAGGATTTGCTACATACGGAATATGCATATAGGAACGGTAAGTGACCTTCTTTTCACCTGCTGAGGTCCTTACAGTTTTCGTCTCCACAGTAAAGTTATCCTTCGGGAACAGCAGGGGATCTTTGGTCTGGCCTGTTGCGGGCTTCCAAACAAGGAAACACGCCACTGTGAGTGCCAATGAAATTACAATACCTCTAAACATTGATAATCGTTTTAGTTTTATTCAAGTATTTTATTCTCTTTTATGAGCCAGGTTATTTTATCTAAGCTAATAACCAGTCTCTCACTCCTTCAATTATCTTTCTGATCGTCTTCAGGAACAAGTATTCACATATTCCGGTACGTCAATACAACCATAGCCCTGGCATCCCATTGACCGGCAATCCGCAGTGAAGCAGCAAACAAAATGAGTTGTCCTGTTAATTACTATTTTTTAAAATTAATTACCTCCTCAGATTCCTTCCTGGGGGTTGCTGATGACACGGCATCTACATTTTTATCTACATTGCCGATTCGCAGGACAACCACAGCCTTGTACCCCGAAGGGATCTGAAACAGCTCTTTTTTTGAATTTATGTTTCCGGCGGGACTGCCATATATGCGTGCACCAAGACCAAGACTATGTGCAGCTACAAACATATTCTCTGTGGCCAGGCCGCAATCGAAATCAGGGGTGGCTCCCCCTTCCGATTCAATTCCAGAAACAATAACAAGTACATTTCCAGGAACTACATCATTGATAATCTCTTTCATGGTGGTTTCGTCTTTTATTACCGTGAACCTCCATGGCTGGTTGTTCCTTCCGCTTGGAGCTTTAATACCGCATTTCAGAATCAGATCGAGCTGCTGATCAGTTACAGGCTCTGATGTGTATTCCCTTTCAGAGTAAGCGGAAAGTATTACATCGGTGACACAATTATCAGAGACTTGACCATACAACTTTGAAACTGCAAATAAAACAACAACGAGTAAAGTTAATTTGATTTTCATGTCAATTTAGTTTAAAAGTTTTACACATGTAATGGCCTTTAAATTAAACAAATTATTTCATTTACCCCTTGTTAAATTAATGAACCTGGAATGAATGAAAATAAAAGTGAGTAATTATAGAACTCCTTACGGTGAACAATAATTTTTAAATTGGTCAATTATACTTACCTTTTATCCACTTATAACAACGTTGAAGGCGAGGTGAAATGTGCTACAAAACTGCCCAAAATTATACAGGAACATGAGCACAAATTTTTTAACTAACGAACAATTATATAAGCAGGCTATCGAGCCTGTTGCAAATGCAACCTCATTTGTTTGGATAGGTACGGCTGATATAAAAGATCTGCATGTTCACCATAAAGGAACTGTTCAGTCTTTTTTATCTGTACTTGATAGTCTGGTTAAAAATAAAGTTGCCATAAGACTTTTACATGCAAGGGAACCTGGTGTTAACTTCAGAAAAAGTTTTGACAAATACCCTTTGTTATGGGATAATATGGAGAGACAGTTATGCCCGAGGGTTCATTTCAAGCACATTATTATTGATGGGAAGTTTGCTTATTCAGGTTCTGCAAATCTTACCGGAGCAGGATTAGGTATAAAAAGTGCAAATACACGTAACTTTGAGTCAGGCTTCGTAACAACTGATCCGGAAATAATAAAGGTTATTATGAACCAGTTTGACGAAGTGTGGATGGGCAAACACTGTAAAAGTTGTAAACGAAAAGAGTTTTGTGGTGATCCTATTTTGTAGTTCTACATGTATCGATCATTGTTTGATCTTGTTTGTTCCTGTGGTTATACCTGATTCATTAAAGGCATCTATGCTGAAATAGTATGTAACATCTTTATTCAACCCTGTCAGCCTGACTGAATCAGCATCATATACCATAAATGAGCTGTAGAGCTTATTAACATCTGTGCCGTAATTTACCACGTACCCGGTGGCTGTGTCATCTTTCATCCATTTTACAGTGGCCCTGCGGGAATCGGATTCATCGCGCTTTATTTCAAAACCGTTTACTTCAACGGGTGTCTCCCCTTTCCTGTTTCCAAATATTCTCAAATCAAAGACAGAGAATTTCCCGTCAGGTACCTTAACATTCTCGATCTTGATATATTTTGCTTTCAGAGGTTTATCCAGTTCAATATAGTCATGACAGGCATCCCGTGTGTTATTGCTTTTATCGACAATGACTCTCCATTTCTTATTGTCGTTAGATGCTAAGATCCTGAAACAATACTGAAGGTTTTTACTATCAGGCATAAGCTTTGCCTCATTATCTGCAAAATTTACCTGTATGGCATTTACAGTTACTTTATCGTCGAGTTCCACGCTCAGCCATTCACCTGCATCTCCGGTACTGGCCGACCACCATGTTCTTATGTCTTCATCAAAAGCATTTTCAACCGGAAAATTGTCCATAGAAGAAGAGGCGTTTGCTTTCTTATGATAGGTCAACAGCATCCAGCCTCTGAAAAGGTCCTCTTTTTCAAAATCAATCTTATGGTTGGGCATTATAGTCGGGTAATCACCAAAGGCGGTGTAGGTTCGAAGCATACCATCCTTATCAAAGCTTGCAGGGAAAAGACCTAAACGACGTTCGAACATAAAACGTTTGGCAATAGACATGCTGGCTATATGCCAGTAATTCCCGTATTTATCCTCAAAGGTTCCGCTGTGACCTGCACCAGCTATGAAACCGCCAGGCTTATAGGAAAAAGGACTGTATGTTTCATATTTAAATGGTCCTGTGGGTGAATCAGATGTATATACTCCGTCGGCATAAGTTTTAAATTCCGTACCCGGTGATGCATACTGGAGATAGTATTTATTGTTGTACTTCGTCATCCACGATCCTTCATTATAGCCATTCTTTGCTATTTCATTGAATTCACCCGGATTCTCCCATCCATGTTCCTGAGGGTTATGTATAATTACGATTTCCGGCTCGGTTACCGGCTGCATTTTCCTGTTAAGTTCCACGACTTTTATTGGCACTCTGTCAGAACATCCCCAATATAAATATATTTTACCGTCATCATCCTGGAAGAAATGGGGGTCCCATACCGGGAAAAGCAAAGTCTCCTCCATAGGTTTCCAGTCGTCCTCAAAGGGATTTACAGTGTAATAAATATGTTTTTTCACCATTGATGAACCCATATAATATGTTGTATCATTGATGGTAATCACATCAGGCGCATAATCCTCAATGGGCAGGCTTTGCACCGGTATGTATTTCCAGTCCAGCATATTATCGGAATACCAGTAACCGCCGCTATGTGATGCATACAGGAAATATTTTCCTTTATACATTGCAATTACCGGATCTGCTGCTTCCCTGTATGCCAGACCGGAAGTTTTCTGGAACCTGTAATTCAGGTTCATTGGATTGCAGAAGGTTTTTTCTTTTTCCTGTGAGAAGGAGAAATTTGATAATGTAATCAGGGTGATTAATATGAAGACTCTTTCCATCTATAATGTGATCTATGTAAAATTAATCTGTCTCTTTTTTAAGTATTCTCTCACCTTTAGCATCAAAAGTACCCATTATATTTGTATTTATTTTTGCTCCAACGTGATTGTCATCCTTCTTCTGCAGATAAAAGGAGCAGAAATACTCCTGCTAAAAACAAATTTACTTTTTTTATAACTAATAAATGTTTTTGTGTTGTTTATATTATTTAGAAATTGATCATATTTACTTGGCGGCACTGAGCTCTCCAAATGGTTTTAAGGTTCTTATATGATCATCTAACTCCCGGATTCCTTTCGGTGTACAAAAACCCCATATATAAATGGCAATAGTATTCAACAGTATTTCATATCGAGATACCCGGAATTTATTAAACTGTTCCGTCCGGGTATTATCATAATATAGAAGTCCGATAACTTCCATTATTATATCCGGAAGGATATCTTCTCTGAAGAGGCCTTCCTTAATCCCTTTATGTGCTATCTGCCCGAATTTCTTCCAAAATTTTCCTTGAATTTTTCATATATTGCAGAAGATTATATTGTTCATTGATTATTATTTTTAACCTGTAAAATCAACAAATATGAAAATCAGAACGTTACTAATTACAATCCTGCTAACAGGCTTTGCAGGTATTAATTTACTTGCTCAGAATCCGAGGTTCCAGATTTCACTTGCCGAATGGTCGTTACACCGTGCATTGTGGAAAAAGACAATTTCCAATCTCGATTTCCCGGGAATCACAAAGACTGAATATGGTCTTGATGCCGTAGAGTATGTTTCCACCTTTTTCATGGGAAAGGGAGAGGACATGGAATATCTTACACAGTTAAAAGATTCATGTACCAAATATGGTGTTAAGAGTCTGCTGATAATGGTTGATGGTGAGGGTAACCTTGCAGATACATCCCTTGCAGCCAGAACAAAAGCTGTTGAGAATCATTACAAATGGGTAAAAGCAGCAAAATATTTAGGCTGTCATTCAATAAGAGTCAATGCAGCCGGAAGAGGTACTATGGGCCAAACACAGGCTGCTGCTATTGACGGATTGAGTAAACTATGTGATTATGCAGCTGAATACGGCATAAATGTTATCGTGGAGAACCATGGCGGAAACTCCTCGATCGGGAAATGGCTCGCTGAAATAATGAAGGAGGTAAATAAACCTAACTGCGGAGTTTTACCGGACCTCGGGAATTTCTATGAGTATGACCGTTACAGTGGAGTAAAAGAATTTATGCCATATGCAAAAGGAGTGAGCGGGAAAACCTATGATTTTGACGAAGAAGGAAATGAGACAAAGATCGATTATGCTAAAATGATGCAAATAATTGCTGATTCAAAGTATTCGGGATATGTAGATGTTGAATATGAAGGAAACAGATTGAGTGAAGATGAAGGCATCAAGGCGTCGATCAAACTGCTGAATAAAGTATTTGAACCCTATAACAATTAAATTTACTTCACGAGGAGCTTTTCCTTCAGAAGATTCTTAAAAAGCAATACCAACATTAATACTTATTGAGTTGGTATTCTTTTTATAGGGTATTTCGTCGGAGAAATTTGCATATTCCAGTTTCTGCATCTCATAAGCAAAGCCGCAGAAGATTGCGAACCTGTCGGAAAGATTAAACCAGATCCCGCCTGTCGCATGGAAATATAATCCTACAGGCTTGTTATTTGTGGTATCGCTGTCGAATTCCTGTGAACCACCTATACCTATTCCGAGATAGGGAGTAAGAGTTTTTGATGAGAATCTTGTCCGGATATCGAGGAAAACAGGTATCTGGACATCGCTGGAAACAAGATGCCAGTCGGGATGATTTGCCGGTGTGTCAAAATACTTTCGTACACCAATGCCAAGTCCAATGGATGTGTTTTTAATATTGAAACCATTTATAAAGTTGAACCGGAAGTTATTCATTCCGTACTCACTTACCCGCAGGGCATAACCTATTTCAATAATTCCGCGGTAACATTTTCCGTGACTTCTGCCGCCGGATGATTGGTAATAATTCTGAACCACAGGAAAATCATCATATTTCTCAGGAGCAGGTTGGTTTACCGGCTCTTTTTGAGTCTCCTGAACAGGTTTCAGTGTAACCTGGGTGGGAGGTTCCTTTTTAGGTTCAGGTAAAGGTTGACGTTCAGGTATAGGAGCAGGTTGAGTAATTGGTTTGGTTTCTGTCTGCCGTATTGGCTGGGCTACAGGGACATTACGTGTTTCCCTTGTGGTAGTAGTGGTTTTTGTTTCCTGAGCCGGCTGTGTTACTGGTTGCTTTGTTGAGGATATAGTACGTCTGCCTGCCCCAACCGTTGTTTGTGTATCCCGTGAAGGCTGTGTTAAAGGTATAGTGACTTCTTCCTGTGCTGGTTTATTTATTGGTCTGGTTTCAGTCTTTGTGGGAGCCGGCGCTTCATCAGTAGTCTTCTCAGGTTGAGCTACTCGTCTTGTATCGGTTTTTTGAGGATCCGGAACTTCATCAACAATTTTTTCCGGTTGAGTTACAGTTTGTACAATGGGAGCAGATGGTTTTACTTTTGGTTCCTCTTTAGGAACAGGTTCAGGTTCAACAACTTCAGCTACTACTTTAACAGCCGGTTCGATTACTTCTTCTGGTTCCTGAACCACCTCAGTTATCGGTTCTTCAACTACTGGTTCAGGAGCTTCAACAACTACCGGTGCTTCCTCAACTACTTCGGCTACTTCTTCAACGACGGGTTCTGCTGCTTCAACAACTACCAGTGCTTCCTCAACTACTTCAGCTACTTCTTCAACGACGGGTTCTGCTGCTTCAACAACTACCGGTACTTCCTCAACTACTTCGGCTACTTCTTCGACGACGGGTTCTGCTGCTTCAACAACTACCGGTGCTTCCTCAACTACTTCGGCTACTTCTTCAACGACGGGTTCTGCTGCTTCAACAACTACCGGTGCTTCCTCAACTACTTCGGCTACTTCTTCAACGATGGGTTCTGCTGCTTCAACAACTACCGGTGCTTCCTCAACTACTTCAGCTACTTCTTCAACGACGGGTTCTGCTGCTTCAACAATTTCCTCCGGTTCTTGAACTACCGGCTCAGTCACTATTACTACCGGAGCCTCTGCAATTTCTTCAATCTCCTCATTTTCCCTATTACCTTGTCCTCCTCCATGCGCTATCCTTTCAAATACATAATAATATACTGTATCGTTAAGAGGCAGGGTACCTGAAACATATTCAACCGGCAATTTCCAGTAGCCATTCCCATCAACAAAAACATCCGTCACATCAAAAACATTGACATTGTCTCCATTCAGCTCGACGAGAGTCAACCGTCCCCTTCCTGTTGCACCTGTTGTTTTATCCCATGTCTCATACCAGTTGGTCTGGTCCTCTCCTTTGATGTCATTTTTGTCAACAATAATAAAGTCAACTCCGGTAATATTTTTACTATTATACCTGAAGACTCCCTCCCCAGGATCACTAACATCAGTTATTGAACTGAAATGGTACCCGATGCTTCTTTTTACACCTGAAGCTCCCGGTATAATTTTGGTATCCTGATCCTTTCCCTTATTTTCTTTTCCAGTATTGTTTTTCTGAGCATAGGAAACGGTACCAATAAGTGTAAATACCAAAAAAAGAATAATAGTTCTCATGATCCATTTATTTTTTTACACCCCATTTTTTCAGAAGGTATTCCGACATAAGCACATCATAGAAATTATACCTGGCAAAGCCTGATACACCTTCAGATTGCTCATTATACATTTTCTTCACGGCTTCAATCAAAGCCGGACTGTAATCATTAATTGCATCAATGCTGTTCAATGCAAAATTCCTGCCAGTCATGTCATAGCTTACAGTATCGCTTAGAATATTAACATATGCCTTAACTGCAGCATCCTTTTCTCCGAGACCGTATAATGCTTCTGCGGCTAGGGTTGCCACTGAAGCTGATTTATCACCTGTGGTTTCCAGCAGAGCAGGAATTGCTTCCCTGGCTTTCTCTTTAAGTATCAGCAGGCCTGTTGCTCCCCAGTAGCGTATGGCACTGTTATCATTTTTCAGGTACCCAACAAAGTCATCCAGGTGGGCTGGTCCTCCAAGAACTGCAAGATCCGAAGCCTTAACAAGTTCTTCAAAAGGACATGATGTTGACCTTACATAATCGTACATAGATTTATCACCTGCAAGTACACCATATTCTGTTTCAGGAATTACACCTGCATCCATGGTCTCCATCCGCCAGTCATTAAGTGCTTTACTTAATCTTTCCTTAATTTCAGCATAGTCCGGGTCATCAACAAGGTTATTTATTTCCCACGGATCATTATCCACATCATACAGCTCTTCCACTGGTTTGGGAAGGAAAAATTTGCTTTGCACTTCATTCGTCTTTCCTGCCTTAAACGCATCCTCCCATGATTGGGCTGAAGGCGCAATGAACATATAGTCAAGATGCTGCATAGTAATGCGGAAGGGCATATAATTCCTTATATAACGATATCTTTTATCCCTAACAGCCCGAACCATATCATAGCGTTCATCCATACGAAGCCGTGATGTAAATAAAAATTCCGGATCCTTTGTTTTCTGTTTTCCCAGAAATGCTTTACCCTGTATGTAATCAGGAACAGGAACTTCTGCTATACTTAATAATGTCGGTACCAGGTCGACAAAATTTATTATTCGGTCAATTTTATCTCCCGTATTTTTTGAGGGATAGAGATATTTGTATTTTTCGGGTATTCTTACAACAAAAGGTATCTGTGTCCCGGTTTCGTACATAAACCGTTTGCTCCGTGCCAGGATTCCTCCATTATCACCGTAATACATCACAATTGTATTTTCAGCCAGGCCGCTCTCTTCAAGTTCTTTCAGCAAGGATCCCACCCAGGCATCCATATCTTCAATCTTATCATAGTATTGTGCCCAGTCATGCCTCATTTCAGGTGTGTCAGGATGATATGGAGGTAATACCACTTCTGCCGGATCATGCCTCAGTTCTTCTGTTGGGATCTGTCGATGGATACTGCTTTCATGGCTTATCATCGAATTGAAGACAGCGAAGAATGGTTTTCCCTCAGGGCGGTTTTTATAATGAGCTTTATTGCTGCTCTCATCCCATATAGCATTAGGATCAACGCTGCTTGTGTTATAATCGGTCTTACTGTTATTGGTACAATAATAACCGGCTTCACGTAAATACTCAGGATAGGTACGGACGATATCAGATTTCGCAAAGTTGCTGCGCATATTCTCATTACCGTTCGAAGAAGCATAAACACCGGTAAGAATTGCATTTCTTGAAGGTGAACTGACAGCATTGGGACAATAGGCATGAGTATATAAGAAGCCTTCGCCTGCAAGCCTGTCGATGTTGGGTGTCGTGGCAAATGAATTTCCGTAACACCCTGTAAAAAAAGCGCTGTTGTCTTCACTTACTATCCAGAGTATGTTAGGTAATTCTTTGGGTGCCTGCTGAGCGCACCCTCCTGCTGCAGCTCCCGAAACCGCAGCTAATCCCAGGGCAGCGTTCTTTAATGATAGTACCTTCATAATATATAGTTTTAAATTATCTTTTCTTACTTTCTATTAATATCTCTCTGCTCTGAGCCCTATGCTCTGAGCTCTGAGCCTTTACTTCCGGATGCCCCTTATAACATCACCGTAACTCACCAGTTCTATACCATTCTCATCTATTGCTTTTTTTACAACCGGGCTCGTAAACATATTAAGTACTGCCTGCCGGTCTTCAGCCACATTTTCATAACCTTTGTGAAATATTGCACGCATCTCTTTACTGTCCTCAGCAGGATGTTCTACATATAGATAGGTCTTTCCCTTTTCAAGCTTACCCAGTGTCTCAATAAATTTTGCCTCACGTTGTTCAGGACTTATTCCCCAGCCCATAGGAAAACTGACGATACCCAGTCTTTTGTTCGTCGCTCCGGTATCATCCACAAAAGGTAGATTATATTCTTTAGATAGCCTTTCTGCAATGGCAGGTATCCCTTCATGAACCACTACCCACATCATGTGGCCTGAAATATGTGTAAGATTAGGTATCAGTTTTTTGGCAAGTTCAATCTGTGCACGCAGTTCTGCTTCGACTTCATCCAGATTGATTTTATCTTTGCGTTCCGTCAATGACTTACCCGGATAATTCTTGTTTGGAAAGGTCATGGGCAACAGGTAACCATTTTCATCAGTAAGTGAAGGGCAATGTGTTATAGGCCTCCATTTCATTGATTCCCATTCGCTTGTCAAAGCAACATGCACTCCCACATCAAGTCCGGGTTGTTCGTTTAACATTTTTACTGCCTCCGGAAGCCAGGGAGTAACTACCATTAATTCGGCTGATTGCTCAATACCGTCAGTATAAGATTTGATAACTCCTACATTTGAACCGTGGGTACAACCAATATCATCACCGCGGACAATTAATTTTTGAGCAAATATTATCGGGCTGCAAGCCAGTAATAACACGAATAGTAAAATTCTTCTGTTCATATTTTTTATTTTTTGAATTCTTAAAGGTATATAAAATCAGGAATATTGCTCACATATGGTCGGGTTATCGATGATTAGGATCAATGGCTTTTCAGTGAAAAAAAAATAGTTTTTATAAACCGGTTTTAAAGACAATTCTTTTTCTACTTTTGCAGCCCAGATGATCAAGGAAACCAGTGAAATAAGAAACATAGCCGTGATTGCCCATGTTGACCATGGGAAGACCACGCTGGTTGACCGTATATTATACCAGGTTAAGCTTTTCCGTGAAAACCAGGTTATGGGTGATCTTATTCTCGACAGCAACGACCTGGAAAGGGAGAGAGGTATCACTATACTGTCAAAAAATGTTTCTGTACGTTATAAAAATATTAAGATCAATATTATTGACACTCCCGGCCACTCTGATTTTGGCGGAGAGGTCGAAAGAGTCCTTAATATGGCTGAAGGGGTACTGCTGATTGTTGATGCATTTGAAGGGCCAATGCCTCAAACCCGTTTTGTGCTTCAGAAAGCACTGGCACTGGGACTTAAACCCATAGTGGTTATCAATAAAGTTGACAAGCCAAACTGTAAGCCTGAAGCGGCACAGGAAAGTGTTTTTGACCTCATGTATAGTCTTAATGCAACAGAGGACCAGCTTAACTTCCCAACTGTGTTTGGTTCGTCAAAGCAGGGATGGATGGGTCCTGACTGGTCGAAACCGGCAACAGACGTAAGTTACCTGTTGGATACCATAATAGAGAATATTCCTTCTGCAAAAATGGTAGAGGGTTCACTTCAGATGAGAATTTCATCGCTTGATTATTCATCTTACCAGGGGCGTATTGCAGTAGGGAAGATAAGCCGTGGGATCCTGGTGCCTGGCAGCCAGGTGTCGCTCATAAAACGTGACGGAAGGATAACTAAAAATACTGTAAAAGAAGTATATCTTTTTGAGGGACTGGGCAAGGAAAAGACAAAAAAACCGGTTCGGTCAGGAGAGATATGTGCAGTATTCGGGATGGAAAATTTCGAGATAGGCGATACCATTGCTGATGCTGATAATCCCGAGGGCCTTGCTTATATGCATATCGATGAGCCTACTATGAGTATGCTTTTTGCATCAAATAATTCACCCTTTTTTGGACGTGAAGGAACTATTGTCACTTCACGCCAGTTAAGGCAAAGACTTTTCAGGGAGACTGAAAAGAACCTTGCCTTGAAAGTTGAGGAGACAGGTTCTTCAGAAGCCTTTATGGTATATGGACGAGGCATACTTCACCTTTCAATACTTATTGAAACAATGCGCCGTGAAGGGTTTGAATTGCAGGTAGGTCAGCCTAAGGTCATTGTAAGGGAAATTGAGGGAATAAAACATGAACCCATTGAAGCACTGACAGTTCAGGTACCTGATAATTTCGCCGGTAAGGTTATAGAGCAAGTTACTCAGAGAAAGGGGGAGATAGTAAACATTGAGATAAAGAACGATCGCGCTCGTCTCGATTTTAAAATCCCGGCCCGCGGGATCATCGGACTGAGAAACCAGGTACTTACCGTAACGGAAGGTGAAGCTGTGATATCACATCGTTTTGATTGCTACGAATCCTGGAAAGGTGAGATATCAGTAAAACGCAACGGTTCACTGATTGCAATGGAGACAGGTATAGCAGAAGCTTATTCCATAGATAAACTTCAGGACCGCGGCAGATTTTTCATCTTCCCGGGAGAGGAAATTTACAGAGGGCAGATTATTGGTGAAACCAGACGTGTGGAAGACATTTCTGTCAATGTATCAAAAACAAAGAAACTTACTAATATGAGGGCCTCAGGAGCAGATGATAAGATACTTCTTACCCCCCCTATACGCTTTTCACTTGAAGAAGCAATGGAGTATATTGCTTCAGATGAATATATTGAGATTACACCTAAATCCATGCGGTTGAGAAAGATTCTGCTCGATGAGAATGATCGAAAACGATCTAAAAACAAAGAAGAGTGAAGTGCCCTTCAATTTTAAATCTATCATTTTAATATTTAATTTTCTTTATCATTAATTGGACAAATCTCCATTTTTGTTCCTATTTTCATGGAAAATAATTTTTATTGAAAGTATACCAGACAATTCAGGTGATTATTAATTAACCTAAATATCTTTAAATCTTTAATTTATTGCTATGGATAAAGAAAATACCAACAAAAAAGGTTCGGGAGGCAAGACTTTTTCAAGAAGGAGCTTTCTGAAGACTACCACAGCAGCATCAGCAGCATTTACAATTATTCCTGGTGTTGCTATGGGCAAGAAACTTGGATACCAGGCACCCAGCGATACTCTGAATGTTGCGCTGGTGGGTGCCGGAAGCCAGGGATCAGGTGATATCGGCAGTATTTGTAAACCGGAAGTCGCACAGGCAGCCCAGGGAATGTTTGGCATGGCATCCAAGCCTGGGACTGAAAAGCTGGTGGCAGTCTGCGATGTAGACTGGGGCTATGCTCCTGTACTAAACACTTTTGACAAGTACCCGAGTGCAAAACGGTATAAGGACTGGCGGGTCATGTTCGACGAAATGAGTAAATCAATTGATGCAGTGGTAGTGGCAACAGCCGATCACAGTCATGCCAATCCTGCCGCAACAGCAATGACTCTTGGTAAACATGTTTATGTTGAAAAACCGCTGACCCATACTATTTATGAATCACGTTTGTTAACCAAGCTGGCTAAGAAACATGGAGTAGCAACACAGATGGGCAACCAGGGTTCTTCAGGTGACGGTGTTCGTCAGGCCTGTGCATGGGCATGGGCAGGAGAAATAGGAGAAGTACGTAAAGTGGATGTATGGTCAAGTCGTCCTATCTGGCCGCAAGGTCTGGATACACCTACCGGGGTTGAGAAAGTACCTAAAACACTGGATTGGAAACTGTGGATAGCACATATGCCAACCCGGCCTTATAATTCAGCCTATACTCCCTGGAATTTCCGTGGATGGTGGGATTTCGGCACAGGTGCTTTCGGCGATATGGCCTGCCATAATATGCACCCGGTATTTAAAGCATTAAAATTGGGATATCCCACTAAAGTCCAGGGTCAATCCACCACCTTGAAAAAAGATGCATGTCCGCATGCCCAGATCGTTAAGATGATCTTCCCGGCACGTCCCAACCTTCCGTTTATGGCAATGCCCGAAGTAGAAGTCACATGGTACGACGGAGGCTTCCATGCTATGATACCTGAAGTGATTCCAGAAGGTAAAATATGGCAGGGAGAAGGGTGTGCCCTTTATGGAACAAAGGATACGTTGATTCTTGGCAGCCATGGCAGTAGTCCTTATCTGCTTTCGGGAAGAACACCGAAATCTCCTGAAGTATTGAGAGTGATCCCTGACAATAACCACTATCTCGATTGGGTGGCTGCATGTAAAGATCCTGATCTTCGTGATAAAACCGCATCACACTTCGGAGAAGCAGGTCCTTTCAATGAAATGGTACTGATGGGTGTCCTGGCTGTACGTTTGCAGAAGATCAACAGGATACTGGATTGGAATGGTGATAATATGCAGTTCACCAATATAAAGGATGATGAAACAGTATCTACCTGGTCAGATGTGTTTGATATAGGTAAGATGATGGCCCAGGCAGCTGCAGCTGCAAGAGCTGCCAGCAGCTCTTCCTCAGGACGCGGTAATGCTCCTGCCGGTGGTTTTGGCGGCTTTGGCGGACCTGGTGGTGATCCAAGCTCCAAAAACGTTAAGGAATTTGTTGCATCACTGGTGAAACACGAATACCTCAACGGATTCACGCTTCCTGATATGCCTGCATAGGAATAATCAGCCGGATTTATTAACAAGAGGGTGTCTCAAAAGCCTCCTTTTTTGTCTTACCCCTAAATCCCTGCCTGTGCTGACGCTTCGGCAGACAGGCCCCGGAGGGGGACTTACTTATACTCAATACTTTATAAAGCCCCCCTTGGGGAGCCTTCCGCTATTGCGGAACAAGTCGTCCCGCGTTAGCGGGAGTTTGGGGGTAAATTCAACCTTTTGAGACACCTTCTTAATGTTTTATATTTTTAGAAACCCTGTGATACCATCCATTCATAAAACCTTTCTATCCAGGTATCAACAGGCAGTCCTTTCTTTTGCATTCCAAAGCCATGTCCTCCTTTGGAATATATATGGAGTTCAGCCTTTTTGCCTGCTTTCTTCCATTCAGAATACATTTGTATACTTCCCGGTGCAGTCAGCATATCATCTCCGGCAGCCAGGATGAACAATGGCGGAGCATCGTCGGGAACAGGACTATTTGACCATGGTGTATAAATAGCTCCGGCAAAATCAGGACGGCTTTCAGCATTGTGTAACAGCAATGGACCCAGAGTCACCATGCCTCCGGCCGAAAAACCCATGATGCCTATTTTTTCAGGATCTATTCCCCATTCTACAGCGCTACTACGGACTATCCTGATTGCTTGCCGGCCGTCTTCCTGGCCAAGCTGAGTTATATCCGTCATAGCCTTGCTCCTGCTGATATCACCCTCCGGCTTTCCTGCATTGTCAGGATTGCTTGCAGCACTGATAGCACTGAATAATGCTATCATGGCTTTCTGAAATTCCTCCTGTGTTGAACCTGAATTTGTTAACCGGTATTTCAGCAAAAATACAGTTATCCCCTTTGAAACAAGCCAATCAGCTACTTCCGTGCCTTCTGTCTGCCACGATAAAAATAAGAAACCTCCTCCCGGAGCAACAATCACGGCAGTACCATTTGCTTTGCCCGGATCAGGACTGTATACTGTAAGCGTTGGTGTTACAACATTCCTGACCATTTGCTGACCCTGGTCATTCAGGTACTGTGTCTCCTTTTGTGTCCATTCCTCTGATCCCGGAGCAACACCGGGCCATAGAGAGATTACCTCCAGCTGTGCAGAAATAATGTTACCGAATCCTGTTAACAAAAAGATAGATATTAAGATCTTCGTTTTCATTTTTATCCTGTTTAAAATATTCACTAATCTGTTTGATAAATTAAAATCCGAAATTCATAATCCGCTCCCGCTAAGCGGGATGTCGTCTCTTCGTTCCTCCAAATCCGAATTCCGAATTCCTCAATTTATTTAAGTTTGTTATATTTTCTCAATATCTCCAGTGTCTTTTCAAGAGGTAATTTTTCAATCGTTATACCATTTGCACTGACAGTTTCAGCTGCAAACAGAGAATTGATAATTGCCTCTTCAGTAGCTTCAATAACAGCCTCAAATAGAATGTCAATGCTTTCATTTCTCAACACTCGTGATTCTTCAAACATTGAGTTGGAAGAATAGGGGATTCTTAATGCTTCTGCTGTTGAAACGGCAATTGCAAAATCGCCGCTGCTGTTTGAAGCAATACCGCCTGTACGTGCAATTCCGAACATTGACCTGGCAGCCAGTCTCTTCAGGTTTCCGGGACTTAAAGGAGCATCTGTCATTATCACGATCATACAAGATCCATCCTCTTTATATTCATAATCGATTGTACTGAACCTGTATCTTCCAAGTTCCAGTCCCACAGGAACACCATTTATCTGTAATATTCCTCCGAAATTGGACTGAACCAGCACTCCCACAGTATATCCACCCCTTGATTCCGGAAGTACCCTTGAAGAGGTACCAATCCCACCCTTAAATCCAAGACATGAAGTACCGGTCCCCGCACCAACATTTCCCTCTTTCACCGGTCCGCTTTCTGCATTTTCAATTGCCTGAATAATATGTTCTTTGGTCACATATCTTCCTCGTATATCGTTCAACCCCCCATCGTTTGTCTCACCAATAACAGGGTTAACACTCCGCACATTAATGTTCTCAGGAAATTGCAGGGTATAATCAATAACTGCATCTGCAGCTACCGGAACACTGAGTGTATTGGTTAATATTACCGGGGTCTCAATATTCCCAAGTTCTTCAACCTGTGGATACCCGGTAAGCTTCCCGAAACCATTCCCGATATACATTGCAGCAGGCACCTTGTTCTGGAAAATATTCCCCTGATATGGCAATATTGCTGTCACCCCGGTATTTATTGAATCACCCGATATAAGAGTTACATGACCCACTTTAACACCCGGTACATCTGTAATAGCGTTATTTTCGCCTGTTTTGAGTATACCTATTGTTATGCCATAATCCCTGGCTCTTTTCATTTGTGCATTCAGATCTATGAAGTTTAATAGAATCAAAAAGAATAGAAAATGTTTCATCTTAATCAGTTTATATCTGTTAAAACATAAACTTAAAATTACACATTTATAAAAAATAAACCACGGGTTACACGGAGATCATGGAAATCTCACGGAGTCAAAATCCGTGTTAATCTGTGTTCTCCGTGGTGAAAAATTGTATCTCTATCTCCTCCACTGATAAAAGAATTTTACCACGGATTTCAGAGATAAAATAGCTGATTTCTTACCTTTACATCAGGATTTATCATTAACGAAAAAAAGGAGGTATCAATGAATGATTTTTTATGTCCCAAATGCAAAGGTCATCTGCGGGTTGGAGATCATATTATCTTCAAGGTTAAAAATGATGAGAAGAAACATGCACTTCTTCTTCTGAGCCCGAAGATAGGTAACTATTCAAGTATAAAGCATCCTTCTTTTGAGTTCAAAGAGGGAGAGTCCCTGGAATTTTTTTGTCCGTTATGCAACGCAACATTAAAATCGGATATTCATGAAAATCTTGCCCTGGTTCTAATGAAAGATGCTGAGGGAAAAAGTTTTGCAGTTTATTTCTCCCAGGTAGCAGGGGAACACAGTACTTATGAAACTGATGGCGAATCAGTTCATATGGAAGGTGAAGATGCAGGACGCTATACTTATTTTAAAATAGGAGAAAAATTCAAGAAATATTTTTAGTGAACAGAAGAGAGTTTATCAGGCTAACTGGAGCAGGGACGGCTGCAGGTTTTATTGCAAATAAGCTGCCGGCCTCTGCCGGTATCCTCAAATATTCTGACCTCCAATATCATAAGATATCAGACATAAAATTTACTTCGGTACGACTCTATTTCCCACGTTCCTCTGGTAACAACCCTATATCCGGCAACAAGGTGGAATGGATTGATGAGGCTATACATATTTTGTACACTGACAAAGGGGTTTCTGGATGGGGTTTGAACAGAGGATCACAGGAGCAAATCGCCCAGAAGTATGACCTGATCAAAGGTAAACCAGTATCTGATTTGATATTGCCAACAAACGGAGTGACTTTACCCGAGTTAAGTATATTTGATTTTTCTTTATTTGACCTTGCCGGGAAAATAGTAAGAAAACCTGTATACCGGCTTCTGGGGAAACGAAGACCTGAGAAATATTTATGCTACAGCACAATAATTATTAATTCAGATGATCCTGAATTTGAGAATAATTCCGGTACTCCTGATATGATACTCGAAGAGTGCCGGAAAGATTATGAACTGGGATACAGACAGTTTAAACTTGTTGCAGGTATTAAAAGCAGTCTGTTGAATAAAGAAAAAAAGTTGGAACGGATTAGTGAAATAACCAGGTTTGTAGCCGATAGTTTTCGTGATTGCGATATCCTTGTGGACGGGAATAACGGATTTACCATTGATGAATTCCTGAGGTATCTTGAAGGAATAGCAGGAACCAGACTTTTTTGGATCGAGTCACCTTTTCATGAGACCATTGAAGATTATGTTAAGCTCTATTCATGGCTGGGAGTTCATAATATGTATCCTCTTCTTGCTGACGGAAATAACGATCCTGATGAAACGGTACTCCGGCAACTGGGGGCACAGAAGATCATCGATGTTTTAACACATGACATTGTTACCACAGGTTTTACAGGGTGGATAAAACTGATCCACGAGACAGGAAGAATGGGACTGTTAGCATCACCCGATGCCGGGAGATCTGCAATTCGAACCAGCTATATATCACATCTTACAGGTGCTTTTGGCAACACAGCCACTATTGATTTCATGCCGTGTAGTTCTGAAGATATTGACCTTACAGGGTATAAAATCAAAAAAGGGAAACTTATCCCCTCTTCCGAACCGGGATTTGGAATGGAATTACTCAAGAGAGTATAATCACAAGAGCCTGTATAAACTAGAAAATCCTGAGATAACAGCTCAAAAGGAATGAAAATCCTTTAGGATTATTCGGATCGGTTTCAGAATAAAGAGGAAGAATAAATCCGGGTTCAGCTTCAATAGTAACCTTACCTATAGTAAATGCAACAGGAATTCCCAGATCGACTTCCATAAGACTGAAGTATTCCCTTGTCGTTGTTCCTGAGGAACTTCTTCCTGATGTTTTCTTTGAATTAAAGGGTTGTGTAACACCTGTCACTGTCCCACTGGAGGTAGTTGTTTCTGTAAGTGTTCCGAACAGCATATTTACATAAGGGTCAAAGGAAATATTTGCTTTACCTTTAAAAAACAGGGGAGTCTCAAAATACTTCGAATTCCTTAATTGAAAATAGGCACCAGAGGATTCAGAAAATATACCTCCTGCCGATAGTTTTGAGTAGAGAATTCTCCAGTCAAACCCAAATGTCAGATCTCCATATATAAAACTATTGAAAAGTGTGTCAGTCAGTTGATTATTTACCTGGTACCTGGATAAACTTATTGACATGTCAAACCACGAGTTAAATGTCTGACTATAATTTAAAGAGAATGTATTAAAAGCCAGGAACTGATTATATGCAGCGAGGTGAAAAGAAGAGAATGAAGCATACAATTTATCTTTGAAACCATAGGTCAGACTTCCATAATAGTAGGGTTTATCCTGAGATATCGATGAACCCATATAAACCATATTATTGCCTAACCCGATACCTGTATATAATGAATGTGGTGAAACAGGCTCTTCAACAAATTCCTTTTCCCGAACCTGTAAGACAGATTGTGTGTCTTCCTGTGCATTTAAAGAGACCGGGAATAAAACTGCCAGCATCCCGGTCATAATAAAGTAATAGCATGGTTTCCAATTCTTCATAAACAGGTGTAATTTTTGTACTTTAGGAACTCTGATCACAAATATATTTTTCAATTATGAAGAACAGATGAAAGGCTGCCTTATACACCTGTAATTCTTTTTTTGTATTCTGCCAGCGCCTCATCGAGACGTATTCTTTCGTTACCGTCACCTGCAATGTTGTGTGAGGGGTGAATATAGAGTTTAACACCCCTGTCAGCAAGGATCTCGGCTACAGTTGTTATTGTCATCCAGACACATGTGACAAATGCCATAGTGGATACCGGTCCGATCTTATCCACATGGTTCTTAAGGGTTACCGAGGCATCCTGGAGTGGAGCGCATGTATCAACGACAATATCTGCCAGGTCAAAGATAGTCTTCCCGCATGAATGTCTTGTCTTCTTACCTTTAGCCTCAGCTGCCGAACCGAACACAATTACTTTCATTCCCCTTTCTTTTGATTCAAGAGCTATATCAATATTTACATTATTCACGCCGGAATGTGAAAATAGCCACATAACATCCCTTTTATCAAAGTCATAACCCTTCATTATTTCCTTCCCATATCCCTCTACACGCTCAAGGAAAATAAACTGATGGACTCCCATTTCACCGGTTATCCGGGTAAAGAATGTGAGCGGCAGTTCTATCATAGGGTGAAAACCAACAAATCCTCCGATACGGGGATACATTTCTTCCACCGGTAATGTTGCATGTCCGCAACCGAAGGTATGAACCCAGCGTTTGCATTCAATCGTATCGGCCATTGCCTCGGCAGCCTTCCTTATGTTCTCAGTTTGTGTTTCTTCAATACGGATCATTATCTCCCGCACATTATTAAGCCATTTTGTTGCAAGCATATCTGATAAATTATTAAGTGTTGTTTTTACATTTATTTTTTCTGAATATAAAGGTATAAAGCAATATCATTATGATAAACAGTATAATAGCAACATTTGTGAGGTGATGGATACCAAAATTCCTTGCAATAATGCCCATCCCGTAATTTACAGAAATGTTACCCAGCAGCGCAATGAACAGGACCAGGCTGAATGCTGTTCCTGATAATTCGGCATAGCGGTTCCCGGTAATTCCCAGCATCACCGGAAAACCTGCAGCAAGGCCGGCACCCAGCATTATTAATCCTGTAAATGCTGCAACTGTAGAATTGCCGAATTTCATACAAATCAATCCTGCAAGGATAATTACGAATGAAATAAGCAATAATTTCTTCTCTGTCAATGTTCTTAAAACACTTCCTATCAGAAGCCGCATCAAAGCCATACCCGCAACAAAGGATGAAAGTGCATAGAGTGCTTTGTTTTGCGGGATCATCATATCCTCAATAAGGTATGTTGTTGTCCAGTTATTCAGTATCCCTTCAAAGCTGCTCTGAATAAAAAGGAAGAATGCTATCAGTAACAGGACATCATCTTTTAGCATTCTCAGGCTTCGGGCAACAGGAAATCCGTGAGGTTGTTTCGGTGGAGGAAATTTAATAAGGATAAAAAGTAATCCTGCAGCCAGTGTCAAAGCTGCCACTATCGAAAGAATTATTTCAAAACCTGCAAGATCTCTCAGTATCCCAAGAACCAGGGGCATCCCAAGCGCCCCTATGCCGAAAAACATACCAAGCAGGCTGAGATTGGCGCTTTTATCCTTTTCGCTAATATCAGAAACAAGAGCGTTCGTAGCCCCATTTACTGCCCCGCCTCCAAATCCTATCAGGAAAGCACATAATTTCAACACTCCCTGTGAATGTGTAAATCCGATACCCAGAAATCCCCCGCACATAATAGCACATGAAAGGGTAAGCAGTATCCTGTAACTTAATTTATCGACCACAGGACCAAAAATCATCGATCCTGCAAGGACCCCGAAAGGCAGGATGGAAAACAGTGTCCCTGCAGATATTTCATTAAGCTGCAGCTTTATCTTAAGGTCGGGGATCACTGATCCAAGAGTGATAAGCACTATCCCGAATAGCAGCATTCCCAGACAGGATGCCATGAATACTATTCTTTTACTATACATCTGAAATGTTTCTGAATTCTAACCAACTTATGATATAGATTTTAACGCCAGGTAACCTGCTCCGTAAACTCCTGCCTCTCCTCCCAACCCTGATTGTTCAATGGCTACCTGGTTGATACTCACCGGCTGTGCCCATTTTACAGCCTCTTCCCTGATAGCCGGTATTAATGGTATTGCCGGTCCGAAAATACCTCCACCCAGAATGATCTTTTCAGGATTGAACAGGCTCACCAGGTTCGCCACCTCTCCATTTATCAGTATCCCTGCTCCGATACCGGTCCCTACTGCCATGAATATCGCATTCCGGCATCCTTTCGCATTCCCCTTCCACACTTCTCCCATGATATAACATGCCCTGTCACTGTCGATTGTAAGAGGAATATCGGGGCAGGCTGCTTTCATTTCATCCATGAGCGGGTAGTGCTCCCAGTCAGGGATGTTCGGTGCCCATACTCTTCCGGTATCAATATGGCTTATTCCGGGTACTGAAATGCCAATCGATTCTATTTTGCCTCCTTCAAGTTCAACATCCCTGATAATACCTGATACCCTTTCAATTATCAGCTCCCCTACTTCTGTACCTCTCAGGCTGCCAAGAGTATCTGTCTTCCTTGCGAGGATATCCCCCTCTTTGTTGAAAAGTGCTGATGTCAGTTTTGTCCCTCCCAGGTCAATCCCTAATACCCACATAGTCAATGTAATGAAATATTCTGTGCTTCAACGTTCCATCCTGATACTCTTAAATATGTATCCTGTCCCTCCAATACCGCAGAGGGGCAGGTAACTGTAAAAGTAGTATTTTCAGCGGGTGCAAGTGTTATATAATTTCCTGACCAGTAACCGGGTAATATTTCTTGGCCCGCTGACATAATCTGCGATCGTGTGAAAAAGGTAATTCTATCATTGTTATTTGAGATTTGAATTGTCCATGTTGTTTCTTTATCTCCTTTCTCTTCTGAAAGCAGATTGACCTGCACCTGTAATGAGGGCAGTTCGTTTAATGCTTTGAAATCACCATCAGGTGAGAGCCAGTACACATTATGTGATATAATTTGATCATCAGCATTTTTAAGGTTTAGCACAACAAATGTGATTCCCTCGTTCTTCTTAAGCAAACTTGCAAGAGAAGTTGTCTCTTTAACTTCAGAGGGAGGCATACTAAAAAACAGTTCTTCCTTGAATAACAATTCTGAATTCATATCGTAAACACGTACATCAGCAGTCAAACTTTTTACTTCCTTATAGGTCCTGTTCAGTACAGTCACTTTATAGTTATCCAGATTTAACTGTATATGAACAGGTTCGCATGCATTCTGCATAAAATAGTAACCTGCATTTGGTTGAAGATACCAGTCATATACCTGCCACACCACACTCGGGAAAGCGGCGTTGAGTTTCCAGAGCATTACACCTCCGATATCATTCAGTTTGTGGCCGGCAGCCTCAAATATACCCTGGTAGCCGGCAGCATTCATAAGCTGCATTTTGTTACAGAAATCCTCCATGGAGGATGGTACCCCGTATCTTCTTACAGTCTCGTCATAATAAAGGTTCCATTTACCGTTGCCTGTTGCGGCATCATGATAACCCCATGTGTTATTAAGAGGAAATGGAAGGTTTTTATCCCAGACAAGATTTGGTATAATTTTAGGCAGAATATTATAAGTAACCATTGATGGTATGCCTGTTTCATCCTTGAACACCCAGTCTCTGCCTGCTATAGCACGTTTATAATAGCTTGCAGGATCCTGCCAGGTATAGGGGCCCCCGCTGTATACTCCTGTCGGCTGATTATCGGGCCATGCCTGGGGCCAGCCTTCCGGCAGCCTTGCAAAGCCTGATGAGCTCGGTATGAAGGGACGTGTTCCATCCATTTCAATAA
>Ga0307419_10000016_pt1 | contig 54739 bp, 59 predicted proteins | sample SalMarWE160230MG_2_FD_202512 | JGI IMG/M metagenome (GOLD analysis project Ga0307419, IMG submission 202512) | Salt marsh sediment microbial communities from the Plum Island Ecosystem LTER, Massachusetts, United States - WE1602-30 | ecosystem: Environmental > Aquatic > Marine > Intertidal zone... | reverse complement strand
TCCGGACCGGTGTCCTCAGGCCTCGTGCCCGTGCTATCCCCCGTGGAAAAGGCCCTCATCCCTTACGATCCTCTCCAGATGTATCTCCTGGAAGTAAAGAGGTTCAATCTCCTCACCCGGGAAGAGGAACTGGAGCTCACGACCCTTGTGAGAGAACAGAATGACGAAAAGGCCGCCTATAAACTCGTGACTTCCAACCTGCGGCTTGTGATCAAGATCGCCATGGATTTTCATCGGTACTGGACAAAGAATCTCCTGGATCTCATCCAGGAGGGAAACTTGGGCTTGCTCCAGGCGGTCCGAAAATTTGATCCCTATCGCGGCATAAAATTTTCCTATTATGCGTCATTCTGGATCAAGGCGTACATGCTCAAATTCATCATGGATAATTGGAAACTGGTGAAAATAGGGACCACCCAAAGCCAGCGAAAGCTTTTTTTCAATCTTGCCAAAGAACGTGACAAGCTCATTGCTGAAGGATTTAGACCAGAACCTCGTCTGCTTGCAGAACGTCTTGACGTGAAAGAAGAAGAAGTCGTGGAAATGAGCCAGCGACTGGGAGGATGGGAACTTTCGTTGACCGCTCCTGTGGGTGATGATTCCCGGGAGGTATTCGGTTCCCTTCTGCCGGACCACAAAAGCGATGCCGAGGAACAGCTCTCAGACGCCCAGACAAAAACGCTCCTGTTGGAAAAACTCGGGGAATACCGTCAGGCTCTCTCCGGGAAAGAGGCGGAGATATTCGACACCCGAATCCTTGCGGAAAAGCCCGTGACCCTGCAGGAACTGGGAGATAAGTATCATATCTCGCGTGAAAGGGTGCGGCAGATCCAGGAAAAAATGATCAAAAATATCAAGAAATTTCTCAAGGAACAGATTCCCGATTTTGAAGAACTTTATTCCGATTTTATGAAATAAGAAAACTGCTAAGGTTCAGCGTTCAGGGATTCATGGTTCAAGGTTAAGCCTTTAAGAAGATCTGAAAAAAATTAATCGTGAACGTTAAACTGTGAACCTGACAACCTGAATGAGGCATAAAGCGAAAACACCATGAATCAGAAAAAACAAATTATATTTACAGCACTGAAGAACCTTTTCATTTTTCTTTTCTCGGCGTTCATCTTCTCATCGTGTGCCGGCTTTTTTCCAAAACCCATGACAAGCCCTGCGGTGAAACAGAAACAAACCCAGGCTGTGCCTGCACCAAAAAAAGAAAAAGACGAGCTCTCGAAAGCCTACACGGATTTTACCATGGCTATGCTGGCCCTTTCAGATCGCCAATATGAAAAGGCCAGGAAGTACCTCACAAAGGCAATTGAAAGGGACCCCGACAGCATCCATCTGAATCGCACGATGGCCTTGGTACTTAAGAAATTGAAGCACTATCAGGAAGCCGCCCTGTTTGCGAAGAAGTGTGTTGCATTGGATAAAGAGGACGTTCGCCATCGTATCCTGCTCGCGGATCTCTACACCCTGACCGGACAAGATGACCTCGCCCTCAAAGAGTACCAGGAGATACTGAAAGTAAAAACCCAAGACCAGAGAGCGAGGCTCATCCTGAGCACTATCCTGATCAGGAAGCAGCGCTTCAACGAAGCCTTGCCCCAGCTTGACAGACTTCTCCAGCAAAACCCCAACTTGGTGATCGCCTATTATTACCGCGGCCGAATTTATCTGGAATTAAAGGAATATGAAAATGCCGAAAAGGCCTACCGGGATGCCCTTGACCGAAACGAGAGCCTAGAACCCGCGCTCTTTGACCTGGGGACCCTCTATCAAATGACAAACCGGCCCCAGAAAGCAGTGGAAATCTACAAGAAACTGATCTCTTTCTATCCCGACAATTTGATAACCAGAGAAAGGCTCGTGAACCTGTATCTGAAAATGGGGCTCAAAAAGGAGGCCGAGAAAGAGACCCAGGAGATCAAGAGCCATTCAAAACCGGGTGAACCCGGGAGACAGGCCCTTGGGCTCATTTATCTCCGGGAGGGAAAGCTGGACGAATCTATCGAGGAACTCAAACTCATTGTCAAGGCCTGGCCAAATGACTACAAATCGCGGTATTACCTTGCCTCCGCGTATGAAAAAAAGAGAAATTCTGACAAGGCATTGGAACACTTCGGGATGATCAAACCCAGCTCGGACTATTACACCAATGCCAGATTGCACATGGCTTACCTGCTACAAAACCAGGAAAAGTATGATGAGGCCATCAAAATCCTGAAGAAAATTATCGTTGCAATACCGGAAAAGGCTGAAGCATCGCTCATGCTGGCGTCGATCTATGAAACCCAAGAAAGGTACGATGAAGCTATTCCCATTGTCAAAGAAGGGCTTCGCCACGCCCCCAAGAATGTCGATCTTCTTTTCCGGTTGGGCGTATTGTATGACAAGAAAGGAGACAAAGACACCTGTATTCAGGAGATGAAAGAAATACTGAAAATAGACCCAAATCACGCGGAGGCACTCAATTACATCGGGTATACCTATGCTGAATCGGGGATCAATCTCGACGAAGCCCTGGCCATGCTTCAGAAGGCACTCAAGATCAAGCCGAACAGCGGCTATATCATTGACAGCCTCGGTTGGGTTTATTATCAGAAAGGAGAGCTTGACAAGGCGCTTGACTTATTGAAAAAGGCTGCAGAGTTGACTCCAGATGACCCCACCATAAATGAACACCTGGGAGATATTTACGTAAAAAAGGAAATGTACGCTGCCGGACTGGCGCAGTTCAAAAAAGCCCTTTCTTTACATCATCCCCATGAGAAGCAAATAAAAGAAAAAATCAGGGATCTGATCAAAACCATGGAGCGGCTCAAATGAACCTGATGCCGGGAGGCGGCCGCTTCCTGCTGTTCTTTTGCTGCCTTTCAGCGGTCTTTCTGTCGCCGGCCTGTATTCCCCCTGCACTCCTCGGCCCCCCGGCCCCTCCCTACAGCGAAGATCAAATACACGCTATTCTGGACCAGGTAACTGCCCAGCAAAATCTCGTAAATACCCTTTTCTGCACGGGGACATTGACTTTCAAACAGGGGGCAAAAGAACAGGAAGCAAATATAACAATAGTGGGGAAAAAGAGCCCTTTCCAGGTCAAAGTGGAAATAACCCACCCGTGGGGCCCACCCATTGCTAATCTCCTTGTAGATAATGACCGCTTTACCCTGGTCTTTTTTCCTGAAAAACGGATCTTTCTGGGATCGGTGAAGAAGGGCATACCCCAACGTTCCTTCCCGGTTCCGCTGGACCCATCAGCCATGTGGGCCTTTGTCAGAGGGTACCCCCCGGTACCGGAGTATAAGAAGGCTGTCTCCCCGGGGAAAGGGATCATCAGCCTCCTTGACAAAAAAAATAACCTGCTCCAGCGTCTTGAGTTTTATCCCTCTCCCCTCAGACCGCAGTCATGCTCTTTTCCTGCAATCGGGATAACCCAATATTATGAAGCACTTAAAAAAGATGGCGCAGTCGATTTCGCCCAGAAAGTGGTTTTGAACGATACTGTACACGAGAGATCCTTGATCCTGAAAGTCAAGCATGCCCTCTTCAACCCTCACCTCCCCTCCGGCGTCTTTCAAGTGGCAAAACCGGAAAAATTCAAAACCATTGATCTTTCACGGGAAAAACCGCAACACCAGTAGTTCGGCAAGCATGCGAACCCATATTTCTCACTCTTTGAACACGATCTCGTGGAATTCTGCAGTCTCGAGATCGACCCGAAACATCCTGTTTCTGAGGAGCCTCCCCCTGTCCAGAAGAATCTTAAGGCACTCCATGACCTGGAGGGTTGCTATGAGGGAAGGGGCGACTGCAGGGACACCAAACACTGCCTCCGGACGTTTTCCTGGCTCCCATGCTGTCCTGTCTTTGCCATACAAGAGTTCGAGACCCGCATCGCCCGGCAAAATTGACATAACCTGCCCCTCAAAGCCTGCAACGGCCCCGTGGACCAACGGAATTCTCAGATCTCTTGCGATTTTTTCAAGGATGAATCGATCAGCCACGTTGTCAAGGGCGTCCACCACCACTCGGCATCCCACGAGGATTTCTTTCCCATTCACTCCATCCAGGCGCAGGGGATGCGCAATAACTTCCACGCCCGGATTTACTGAAGCCACTGCAGAACGCGCTTCCAGGGCCTTGCTCTCTCCCTTGTTTTTCATGTTTGACAGGGCCTGGCGATTCTGATTGGTCTCATCAAAGACATCTCCATCCACTACCACGAGGCTGCCGATCCCCAACCTTGCCAGGAGAAGGATGACATGCCCTCCCAGTCCGCCCGCCCCTATGACGCCGACCCGGGACTCCGCAAGCTTCAATTGCATGGCGGGGGTAAGAGAATCTTGATTTCGAAGATACCGGTACGGCAGCACCCCCTGCCTGAGCGCGGTAACATAGACGTTCGCGTAGGTCTGCCCATGACTGGAGCACAATTTCTCAACATCATCCTCTTGCAGGACTTTTACCTGGCGCCCTGCGGGATCCTCGATCACACGGGCTGATGTCTGAACCGTTTTTTCAAGCAAAGTGATATTTTTGTCATTCCTTGCCAACGGGTCATTCCTCCTCTTTTTTTCTTTTTTCGTCTGCCTTCCGTCCTTCCTTCCATATGCCAAGAAATGCCCTATAGGGACCAGGAGTGCCATAAGGCAGAAAGGCGAGGCGGTCCCCCGGATGCACCGGATCATAGATATTCTGCACGTGCCCGTTACAGAAAACCGCCTCCACTTCTTCGGGAGGGAGACCCACTTTCAGGGCAAAGTCAAAGGCCCGGCTTTCATCCTCTTCCATGGGCATTTCCATGGTTGCGGGAAGTCCCTGTTCCTCCAGGTGCCGTCGCAGACTCCCGAACACGCGCATTTCAACGACTTTTCCCTTCACGCCACTCTTCATGCTATCCTCCGCCGACCGGGGGAAAAAGGGCAACCCGGTCGCCTTCCTTCACGTGATGATCCATCCCAACCCGTTTCCCATTGATCATGACTATCTTTACTGCTTCAACCGGTATTTTCAGGTCGTTGCAAAAATTTTTCACGGAAATAGGGTGTTCAATGGTTCTTTCAACCCCGGTGAGGGGATCGTAGCTCTCCACATATTTCCGCAGCGATGAACTAAGGAAGATCTTGATGGACATATCCCCTCCATACGCAATTCATTCCATTATCCCTGACCATCCAGTGAGTGTCAACAGCTTCTTCAAGAAGCGGCTTCTATCAAAATTGACATAACGTGTTGATTATTTATTAAAAAACGCCTTGAAAGACTATTATTTTTGTGTCATCATTAGTGCAGGCAGAGGGCATAAGGTATAAGACCAAAGGCTGAAGCCTAAAGGTCAACACCTCATTACCGAAAACATACCGCCTATCAGTTTGAAAGGATGCACTAAATTATTAACTGCTTTCAAGGAAAGGAGACAGCTATGTTCAAAATTATTCGTGTCAATATGTCTGATCTTTCAATCAAGACCGAGGATATTTCCGAGACCTATCAGGGACTTGGTGGAAGAGGACTCACTTCGGCCATCGTGGCAAACGAGGTGGACCCCACCTGCTCTCCTATCGGCCCGAACAACAAGCTCATTTTTGCCCCGGGTCTCCTGGGCGGGACAAATTGTGCCAATTCAGGGCGTATTTCCGTTGGTGCCAAGAGCCCCCTTACCGGCGGTATCAAGGAGGCCAACTCGGGCGGCCAGGCCGGAGGATATCTTTCGAGGCTGGGCATTGCCGCCATCATTATCGAAGGCATGGCTGAGGAGGGGAAACTTTATAAGTTGTACGTGGGCAAGGACAAACAGGAAATTTCAGCTGCGGATGATCTCAGGGGACTGGGCAACTATGACGCGGTGGAGAAGCTGAAAGAAGCATTCGGAGACAAGGCCGGTTTTGTGAGCATCGGCCAGGCAGGAGAAATGAAGCTTCCTGCGGCCAGCGTCGCCTTCACTGACCGGGAAGTCAGACCCACACGGCACGCCGGCCGTGGGGGGCTCGGCGCGGTTATGGGATCCAAGGGACTCAAGGCCATCGTGATCGATCCTGCCGAGGGCGAACTGGCCCCGCTGGTGGACAAAGAGGCATTCAAAGCTGCAGCCAAACGGTTTGCCAAAGCATTGCAGGACCACCCGGTCACGAGCAAGGGGCTCACCAACTACGGCACTGATATCCTCATCAACATTATCAACGAGGCAGGTGCTCTGCCCACCCGCAATTTCAGTTCCGGCCGCTTCAAGAACGCAGAGAACGTAAGCGGGGAAACCCTGAACAAAATCACCGTTGACCGAAAGGGGAATCCCTCCCATGGTTGTATGTCCGGCTGCATCATCCGCTGTTCCGGCGACTATATGGACAAGAACGGCGAGTATTTTTCCAAGTGGCCAGAATATGAGACGGTCTGGGCCTGGGGTCCCAACTGCGGGATCGATGACCTTGATGCCATCGCCAGGATGGACCGGGCCTGCGATGATTTTGGGCTTGATACCATTGAAACGGGAAATGCCATTGCGGTGGCCATGGAAGGAGGGGTGAAGCGATTCGGTGATGTTGCCGGTTCAGAAGAACTCCTTGCTGAAATCGGGAAAGGAAGCCCAATGGGACGTCTCTTAGGTTCAGGGGCAGGCGCGGTGGGCAAGGCTTTTGGCGTAAGAAGGGTGCCGGTGGTCAAGAACCAGGCGTTGCCGGCCTATGACCCGCGGGCGGTGAAGGGTGTCGGTGTCACCTATGCCACGTCACCCATGGGGGCTGATCACACGGCGGGATATGCCGTTACAGCCAATATCATGAATGTCGGAGGAAGCCTGGATCCTTTGAAACCTGAAGGCCAGGTGGAACTTTCCAAGGGTTTGCAGGTCGCCACGGCGGCCATTGACAGTGCCGGCCTGTGCCTGTTTGTGGCCTTCCCGGTCTTGGATATGCCCGACGCCCTGACTGCCATTGTGGACATGCTCAATGCCAAGTATGGCCTCTCGCTCACCGGGGACGACGTGACGGCCCTTGGCCAGAAGGTCCTGCAGATAGAGCGGGATTTCAATGCCCGGGCGGGCTTTACCGCGGCTGATGACCGGTTGCCGGAATTTTTCCGCCAGGAAAAGCTGCCGCCCCATGACGTGATCTTTGATATTCCCGATGAGGAACTGGATACGGTATTCAATTTCTAAGAAAGACTTCCCTGTTTCCCCCGTCCCATGCATTTACGCGGAGCGGGGGAAATTTCATTTTACCATGTGTAGGATATGCCTTTTTTTCTTCGATTCCGAGTCTCCCGGGCTGGTATTTTCAGTAACTTATCCACGTCCCGCCTATAGAGATCTATAGGCGGGACTCCGCATTTACTCCGCAAAGCGGACTTCTGCGGCTTCCCCCCATAGATAAGTCACGAAAATACGAAGCCATCCCAACAGTCACGAAGAAAAAAGACCATATCCTACATGTGTTTTAATCAAGCTTTGAATATCAAAGTACGCAAAAATCCGATGAACCAAGGCTTCAGCTGTTCAAAATACATCCTGTGAAAAATGAAACCACGCGCAGCAAGCAAGAACCAATCCCGACAATCCTGTTGATCCTGTCAAAAAAAAATTAAAACTTGCCCTCGTGGGTAAACTCACCGATCGCACGACGCTTGGGCGCCGATGACTCCCTGGCCGGATAGCCCAAGGGGATCAAGCTGACCAGTTCATACCCTTCAGGTACTCCCAGCACCCCTTTTGCCCTGTCATGGTCCAGCAGGCCTATTACCACGGTTCCTAAGCCCTGTGCATAAGCAGATAGGCAGATTGACTGCGTTGCGATCCCCAGGTCGTAGAGGAACCAGTCTCCAAACTTGGTGGTTACCTCTCCTTTCTTATACCCTGAACTCCGGAGCTTCCCGCAGAGAGCAAGCACCACCGGCGCCTGGATGACCGCCTTTGCACCCGGATTCGTCGGGGTGAGCGTTTCCTTCAACCGCTCTTTTGTTTCCGGATCTCTTACCACCACTGCTTCCCAGCACTGGGTGTTGGCCCAGGAAGGTGACCATTGCACGGCCTCCAGGATCTGCGTTAAAATCCCTTCCGGAATTTCCTGTTCCTCGTATCTCCGTATACTTCTTCGCCCCTTCAAAATCTCCATAAAATCAGGCATCTTCTTCTCCTTGTCCCGAATTCAGCTATTCTTCCAGATGCAGCAGCAGGACCGCATTATCTCCCGAAACCTGGTCAATTTCATTTTCTGATAATTCCGCCTTCTCCATCTCCTTGAAATATCTTGACGGGCTCAGAAGCGGATAATCGCTGCCGAGCAATATCTTCTCAAAGCCCACGATACTTCCTACCACCGGGTAGATACCAGGGTCATAGAGATAGGGTGATGCCGCCGTGTCAAACCACACGTTTTCAAGTGCCTCTTTCACGTCTCGCTTCATGAGTGCGTAAAAAGGCAACCCCCCGCCCCAGTGGGCAAGTACGATCCGGTTTGATGAATATCGCTTGACGAACCCGTAAATCTGTCCGAGCGTCATGGGCGTTTTCCCCGGATACTGGTGGCCGACAGGCTCATTGGTATGCATGAGGACGATTGCCCCGTGATCGAGAGCAATTGCCATGACCTCTTCTAACAAATCAGAGACTTCCGCAGTTAGCCCATCGCCGTACACGGCCAGTTCTCCAACACCCGCAAGCCCCCCTTTGAGGCAGCGCTCAGTTTCTTTTCCTGCCTCACGCATGAGGGGAGAAAAACAGCACAACCCCACCAGACGATCCGAATACCGGTAAACCGCGTCCAAAACATAATCATTATGTTGCCTTGTAAGATCACGGTCCTGCCAGGGGAATCCAAAAATAACCGATCTGTCGATCCCGGCTTCATCCATCTGCTGCAGCAGCTCTGTCACACCAGCAAGTTTCGCCTTGGGTGAATCATAGAGCGTCTTGAAGGCCGGTTCGCCGGAAAAGTATCTTGATCGATCCTGCCTGAAGGGAGGAGGAAAAATATGGGTATGAAAGTCTATTCTCATCGCAACAGCGCTTCAATGGATTTCTTGAGGACGCCGTGGCGGTAGCCCACAATCTTGTTCCGTATCTTTCCCTCGTGGTCAATGACAAATACCGTGGGTATGGCCGGGGTCTCCGTTCCAAAATAGTCTTTCATGATCTTCGTGTCGTAGCGCAGCACCCTATAATTCATGTCGAATTTCTCCATGAATGCCCGGAGGAAAAGATCCGATGCCTGCGCGGGATCATCCAGAGAGACCCCGATAATTACCAACCCCTGGCCCCGAAACTCTTTCTGCAACCCGACAAGCTCCGGGATAGACATGCGGCAGGGAGGGCACCACGTTGCCCAGAAATCAAGGACGACTATCCTCCCCTTGAACTGGGAAAGTGTTACATCTTTTCCGTTCACATCTTTCAGACTGAAATCAGGTGCATCCTGCAAGGCGTCCACCTTGCTCTGGCATCCCACATTGAGCAACAGCAGTGCGACGATCACAAAGCCCACATAGCGTATTGTTTTCCTTACTATCATGATAACCCCCTGGTTCCTTCGCTCCCTTGGGTGATGAATTTAAAAAAGACTTTTATTTTTATCCCATTCTCCTATAATAAGGCAAGGGATTTCAACCGATATGCAACCAAAGATCACCAAAGCCTTTTTGCTTGCTCTGCTTTTCTCTCTTTCCGGCACAATGCTCTCCTCCCCGTCGGTTGCGGGCAAGGCGGACATCCGTTCTTCCGTCATTGCCGGAACGTGGTATCCTGGAGACCCGCACCACCTTTCAGTTATCATCGAAAAATACCTGTCTCTCTCCCGCGACGTCGCTCTGCCGGGGATTCCCCGGGCGATTATCGTACCTCACGCCGGATACAGATACTCGGGTGCGGTTGCGGCCCGCGCATATCGACAGCTCAGGGGATCCGGATTCACTAAGGTCATTCTCGTGGGACCAAGCCATTACCTGGCCTTTGACGGCATTTCCGTCAATCTGCAAACCGCCTATGAAACACCCCTGGGTTCGGTTCCCGTGGATCTGGGCCTGGCAAAGGAAATCGTCAGCGCCCAGCCTGATTTTCGATATATCAGAGAAGCTCATACCAGGGAGCATTCACTGGAGATCCAGCTCCCCTTTCTCCAGATGGTCCTAGGGGATTTTCAGATAGTCCCCATCATCATGGGGAGGCAGGATTACGAAACCGCGGAGCGCTTGGCCAGGGTACTCGAAGCGCTGGTTCACGGAAGGAGGGATACCCTCCTCCTTGCCTCCAGCGATCTCTCCCATTACCATCCCTCCCGACAGGCCATGATGCTTGATGACTGTTTTGCCTCCCATGTACTGGCCCTTGACGCCAAAGGTCTTGCAAGAGACCTTGCAACAGGCAAGACCGAAGCGTGCGGAGGCGGTCCTGTCCTCAGCATCCTCCTCGCCGCAAAACAGCTGGGAGCTACGAAGGCAGTGATCCTTGGAAAGGCGAATTCCGGTGACGTTACCGGAGACCAGGGCCGGGTGGTAGGATATCTTTCTGCTCTCCTCATTGCTCCCACGGCAAAATAGATGGAACCTGAATTGAGCGTTACACTGAACCCGTCATTCCCGCGGAAGAGGGAATCCATAACATATTATAATGACGATATTACCGCTCCCCGATTGGAGTCGAGGACAAGCTTCGCGGGAATGACATAAACGGGTGCTTTCTGACTTCCAGCGAAGTCATAGCTCATCCCGTGACCCCGGTTGAGCAGGCAAACGGCATATTCCTGAAGCTACGCTCCCTCCTTCGTCCATGACTCCGGTCGCTGCGGATTTCGGCCCTTCCACTGTCCTGTTCCAGGGCCGAAATGACGCCGCTTCAGGAACATCCCGTTCACCTGCTCTTCATTCAAAACCCTCTGGTACCCCAAATCAAAACTCAGCACGAGGACCTGAAAAGGAGTATCAGATTCGACTGGGATTCGTTGCTCGTAGGTTGCCGCGCACGGCATAACTTAGCTTTTTGCGACTGCGTCATTATCGAACTCTCACAAAACTGTGAACTGTAAACCGTGAACCGTTTTTACTCAGCTAATTCATCTGGTAAAAATCCACATCCACGCTCAGATGGACTCCCTTTGATTGCAATTTCCTTTTGAACAAACGATCCACTGCTCCCACCAGGTGGTTGACCAGCGCAACGCGCTGCCCTTTAACCAAAATCTGCCATCGATACTTTCCTTTCACCCGAAACAACGGAGCTTCCGCAGGGCCGAGGATCTTGATCTCCTTTCCCCTCTTTGGCCATCCGGCGACAATCTCTTTCATCGCCTCGCCCAGGAAACGGGCGGCTTCAGCTGTTTTCTCCTTGCTGTTCCCCTTGATCCGCAGGCACGTCATGTGGGAGAAAGGAGGGTATGCAAGTACCTCTCTGAGTCCCCTTTCTTTCTCGAAAAAAGCGTTATAATCATGTGTTACTGCCGTTCTGATGGCATAGTGATCAACATTAAACGTCTGTACGATGACCCTTCCCTTTTTTGCCCCGCGACCTGCTCTTCCGGCCACCTGGGACAAGATATGAAAAGTCCTTTCTCCTGCCCTGAAATCAGGAAAACCAAGAGATAAATCAGCAGCAATGACTCCTACAAGAGTCACATTCGGGAAGTCGTATCCCTTGGTGATCATCTGCGTCCCGACCAAGATATCGATTTCGCCCGCGCCGAATTTCTGGAGTATCCGAACCGCGCTTCCCTTCCTCCTCGTGCTGTCAGTGTCCATTCTCGCCATGCGCGCCTCTGGAAACATTTTTCCAAGTTCATCTTCCAGTCGCTCGGTTCCAAACCCATAGAGTTTCAGCCGTTTGCCGTGGCAAGAAGGACATTCCGATGACAGAGCAACATGAAAGCCGCAATAGTGGCAGCGCAGACAATTATCCTGATGATGTATGAGAGCAACGTCGCAGTTGGGGCACTGCATTGTCTTACCGCACGCCAGACACACATACAACCGGTGAAAACCCCGGCGATTCAAGAAAAGGAGGGTCTGATTTCCATTTTGCAGTTCACCGCTGACGGCCGCTTTGAGGCTGCGGCTGAGGATCTGTCCTTTCCCCCAATATTCGGTTTCCGATCGCATGTCCACCAGTTCGATTTCCGGTAAAGGCCGCTTCTCCACCCGCTCGGGCATGCGAACAAGATGATACTGTCCACTGAGGGAATGATGGTAGGATTGGACGGAGGGGGTACCGGAACCGAGCAGCACTACCGCTTTTTCCATTTTTGCCCTGACCACAGCAGCATCCCTCGCTTGATACCGCGGAGGATTTTCCTGCTTATAGGCGGTATCATGCTCCTCATCCACGATGATGAGTCCCGGATTCGGAACAGGTGCCCAGATGGCTGAACGGGGGCCGATGACCAGGTCCACTTCCCCCTTTGCCAGTCGAATCCACTGGTCATATCTTTCCCCCCGGCTCAACGCACTGTGATATATGGCTACCCGATCGCCAAGCCTGGAACTGAAAAGTCCAAACATGTAGGATGCCAGGGAGATTTCGGGAACCATGAGAATGGCCTGCCTGCCGTTCCTGATTGCCTCTTCGATTGCCCTGAGATAGACCTCGGTCTTTCCGCTGCCGGTGACGCCGTAGAGCAGACAGGCAGAGAACCTCTGCCCCCTCAAACGGTCCTTGATATATTTCAGCGCAGCTCTTTGCTGTTCAACGAGTACCCGGGGAGGAATGGATGGGGTGATAAATTCTCCTGCCGGGTTCCGATACACGGGAGAGACAAAACATTCCAAGGCCCCTTTTCTCACCCATTTTTCCACCAAGTACCTGCCGTTTTTGAACTCCTTGCAGATTTCCGACTGGAGAATCGTCCTTTCTGAAAGAACCCGGCTGAGAAACGCTACTTCATTTGCCGCACCTGATCGTGTTAAGCCCAGGGATGCCACAATTTTTTCCAGTTGTGCCTGCTCTTCTGCCTTGAGAAATCTGCGAAGCAGCGGACCGGTGTTTTTTTTTGGCCCATGGTCGGTGAGCCTGAGGAACCCCTTTTCCCGGAGGCGGTATACCGTGTGGAGCGGTCGGGGAAGCCGCGCGCCGGGGTGATGCCTTACCCAGAGCAGACGGTCTTTTTCCGCAAGGGCAAGACATCCCTTTTCCAAGGCCTGGGCCCCTTTACGGGTTAATTCGGCGCTCTTGTACGTATCCATGTTGATTCCACCTGGAAGGGCGTTCCGAATGACCAAGCCCAGGGGATGAAGATAGTACTTTGAAACCCATTCGAAAAAAGGAACCATGTTTTTGTGAAAGAGGGGGAGTGGGTCCAGGACATCTTGAACTTCCTTCAGCGATTGCTCAATATCCGGAAAAGGCGCCACTTCCAGGACATAACCCGTTACCGTTCTTTTTCCGAAGGGGACGCACACCCGCATTCCAATATCAACCTGTCCTGCCAGCAAATCCGGCACAGCATAGGAATAGCTCCCCTCCACCGGTAAGGAGACAGCAACTCTTAGACAGGATCGCTTTCTTGGCTTATTCAATGTGTACCCATCTCCAACGGATTCTCTTGGGCGTTCCTCTCACCTAACCCGCTTTTCTCACGAGCAATCTACTGTGGCGGCGGATAGCCCCATGTCTATACTACGTTGCGTTTATAAAAGGGGCACGGGATCTAGCGTGGCCCCTTTCAAGTCTCATTGGAGGCCATTCTTGATGAGACCAGGAGGAAGGGAAATATTGAAGTTTGCTTCCAGGACAATATATTTTTCCACCGGTTCTCCATCCAGGTAATATTCAATCCTGAATGGGAACCATCCATTCTGCACCTTCCTATAGTCCTTGAACCGCACTTCGACGACTCTCGTTTCCTGGCCGACCTTTGTCTTGTGACTTAAGAGGAGGGGGAGAAATCTCTCCTTTTCTATGAGAAGCCGGGAACCTTCCTTTGGCGCTGTTCCAATACAAAATGCGATCAACCCGTCTAGCCGGGTTAACGAGACAGTCTCCGAGTCAATTCCCCATTCCATGAGATAGGTCGACAGGTTGTTGGGTGTGTTTGCTACCAGCAGTTTCCGGTATGCAGGATCGATATCAAGCCTGAGTGCCTGAATATCTTCAGGCGACATGCCCTGCCCCTCGATTTCTGTCACGACGAGGGAACCATACAATCCGGGGGACTTTATCCAAACCTTTTCCTCGAAGCTTATGACCTCTTTGCCCTCTTCCTCGGCAGTAATCAATTGTGTTGATTGTGTCAAAAGCACTGTATGGAACCGGGAAAAACGCGCGGCCATGAGATCAAGCAGTTGTTCGGCAGGCATGATGTACGCATTTCCATTCCGGCAGGTACCGACATATCCTCCTGCCACCAGCACAAACATCATAGCAACCACACTCCTTTTTACCCACGTATTCAACAAAATCCCTCGTTTCAAGATATGATGACCCCCTCAAGTTCTTTCAGCATTTCCTCCCGTACCCGGGCTATTAATGCGTTAATTTCCCTCCTCGAATAGTCCTGAACAGGAATTGGCGTTCCGACGAAAAGGGAGAACTGGCCCGGCTTTATGGTAAAACTTCCCTTCGGCATAATATGCAGACTCCCTTTTATGACGACGGGAACGATATCGCACTTCGATTTCAAGGCCAGCTTGAAGGCCCCCCGCTTGAAGTCCTGCAAATGGCCATCCTCACTGCGGGTCCCTTCGGCGAAAATCAGGACCGAAGCCCCGTTTCTGATCCTTTCGGCAGCGCGCTGCATACTCTTCACTGCCTTCCTCGGATCGTTTCTTTCTATGCCAATATATCCCGCACATTTCATTGCGAATCCGAAAAGCGGGATCCTCATCAGTTCCTGTTTCACGAGAAACTTGAAGTCCAGCGGGAGGTAAGCCAGCAGTCCCAGTATATCAAAATAGCTCTGGTGGTTGGAGATGTAAATTCTGGGAATCCGGTCATCCACCTGCTCACAGCCCTTGGCGGTAACCTTTACACGGGAGAACCAGAGGATCGCTCGTGCCCAGGGTCTTGCCATAGCGAAATGTATGAACCTGCTGCTGGAACCAACCAGAGCGAGAATGACCGCCCAAAGGCAGAAAATAATGGTATGAAAGATAATGAGCGTGTTCAGGCCAATAAATCTCAGCATATGGTGCTCCCTGTGGCTTCTCAGGATCGCCTTGCAATTCAGTTGTTACCCTTCAGCCTATCCACCTAACTAGTTACAAATTAATTATCATTAATTGATTGACACATAAAATTATTTATGCTATGAAAGTTTATAATTCACATATAATTACATATAACTTCCGACAACAATGGAGAACATGATGGCCGACTATATTGTGTGTCCAAACAAGAGAAACGCTCCCCGGGTGAATATACTGGTCTGCCGGGAACGGTGTCCCATGAACAAGGAATGTCCGGCGTATGCCACACATTTTTCCATTTCCCTGCCGGAAGAGTCCCTCCATCTGCCCTTAAAGGCGGAAAAGGTACCCGCCGTCGCACCTTAACTCTGAAATACCGGTGAACGAACCGGCAATACCACCTTTACCATGATCATGTTTTCCTCCTCCCGCAGGATACGGTACACGATAAGCGGGACATTTTCCACAAATGTCCGGTATTTTTCTTCTGATTCCACGAGATCAGTGGTTCTTTCCCGAACCTTCTCTTCCAGGATCTGGACATATTCCTCAATTTCTTCCCGTCGTTCCTTCAATGCCACCAGCATGGCATTCAACGATTTCGTGAGACTGCCTATTTGGTCATCCTTTCATAGATACCAAAATCAGCTCCCCATTCCTTTTTTAATTCCGTGAGGAATCTGAGATCAAAAGGGTATCCTATCTCAACGGTTCCAAGCAGTGTACCATCATCGATCACAGGAGGACACCCCGCAACCCCAGGCCTGATCTCCCCAATTCCAATCCGGAAACACCCTTCCGATTTTTCATTGCCTCCGCAACAGTCCTGCGGTAGGCCATCATCTCTCCCTCTTCATTCTTCTCGTGAAGGCGCAAAAAAGGCCTTCCCGGCGGGATATGGAAATGGAACTGTTCTATGCCGAATTTCTTTTTGAATTCCTTGAACATCGGCACGGCGTACTTTTCAAGTGCCTCTCTCTGCCGGTGCCTCATTAATCTCTTTATTTCCGGATTTTCGGCAATAACTGATGCCATTGCGAGCACGACCCGCTCTTTCTGATGCATATTATAGAGGAACAAGCGGTAGAGCTGTTTCATCTCCCGGGCGCTTTCCTGGTTTATGAGTGTCTGCTGGGAATTCAGGCCCAGATAGACCAGTGAGATCGTCCCGATAAAGGCGAACGCCAGGAAGGGAATCAAGAGCTTCCAGATGAGACTGATACTGCGTATTCTGTAAAGGATTCTCGGCCACATTGTCTTGTGAGCAAACCTCATTCTCCCGCCTGACCGGTTCAACCTCCTCAACGGACAAACAGGCTAAACGGGTCAACGGACTCAATCCCGCCCGTGGCGGGATTAACCTAGCGTGCGCCAACCAGGGGCATTTTCCTCATGTCTTTCAGGATCCTTTGCTGTCTCATTCTCACGTAGGGGCTCGGCCGCTTCACGGACCATCGGTGAGGACTCGGCAAAACAGCAGCCAGCAACGCTGCCTGTGAAGCAGACAGACTTGACGGAGAGGCATCGAAGTACTTTCGGGACGCTGTTTCTACTCCCCTGATACCCACTCCCCAGTCCACCGTGTTTAAATACAGTTCAAGGATCCTCTGCTTGCTCAGAAACGTTTCCAGGAGGAGTGTGTAGTAGGCCTCCGCCATCTTTCTCCACCAGCTCCTCGAGGGCCACAGGAACACGGTTCGAGCCACCTGCATGGTAATGGTGCTGGCACCCCGCTTCCTTTTCCTGCGGAATATATCCTTCATCGCATGGGACATTTCCACGAAATCAAAACCGTGGTGCCAGAGGAACCGCTGATCCTCGGCAGCCAGCACCGCCCTTCTCACGTTTGGAGAGATATCTTTGAGCGCTTTCCATGTCCTGCCGCGTTCCCCCACCCGGTGGGTACCTGACCCAGGTAAAAGTTGGGCTGCCGCCTGCAACAAAGGAGGATTGATGAAACGAACCCCAAGCACCTGAGCGCTCGATAAAGCCACAAGGAAGAGGAGCGTTATCAGCATCCATCTCGTGATCCTCCTGCCGATACCAGGCTTCCTTTTCCGGGTCACCCTTTTCTACCTCACATCCCTCTTGATTTTGTTCCAGGCATGGTCCATCTCATCCGGCGTGGCTTCCCTGAGGCCCTTGCCTGCACTTGATAACTCTTCCTCCATCAATTGAAATCTCCGGATGAACTTTCTGTTCGCGATCCTCAAAAGATCTTCCGCATTGAGGCCCCAGTGTCTTGCGAGGTTGACCAGGGAAAAAAGCAGATCTCCGAACTCTTCTCCTACCATACCGGGATCTTGCTTTTCAATGGCCTCACGCAGCTCACCAATCTCTTCTGTGACCTTTTCCCATACTTCATTCTTGCCCTTCCAGTCAAAACCCACTTTTGAGGCCCGCTCACCAAGACGATGCGCTCTTTCAAGGGCGGGGAGAGTCACAGGGATGCGTTCCAGAAACGATCGCGCCTCTTTATCGCTCTTTTTTTCTCTCTCCTTTATTTTCGCCCAATTGGCTGCCACTTCTTTAACATCTTTTACACGGGTACTTCCAAAGACGTGCGGATGCCGCCTGATCATTTTCTCAATTATTTTTTCTATAACCCTGACAAAATCAAACTCGCCCTTTTCCTCTCCCAGGCAGGCAATAAAAACGACCTGGAAAAGGAGATCACCCAGTTCTCCGCAAACTTCTTCCGGCAGATCCCGCTCAATGGCATCCAGGACCTCATATGCTTCCTCCAGTAAATACATCCGTGTGGTATACATGGTCTGCTTTGCATCCCACGGGCAGCCATCCGGTGCCCTGAGTCGCTCAACCAGTTCAGCGAGTCTCTTTATTGCACTCGCCAGTGCGCTATAATCCATCGAAAATACCCGCCTTGTCAGGTTCACGGTTCATGGTTTACGGGCCTCCGCCGGGATCCATTATTTATGATTTAGAGAGAATTCTGAGATTTTCCCGCAGTGTTTTTGTCAGTCCTTCCGGATCGCCCGAACCATTTTCCCCTCCACCGGTCGGGACCCCTTGGAGAAATAACGCCCACAATATACTGATACGATGACACGATCACCGGTGCCAGCCTGGACTTCGCAATCAACGGCGCCTTGGTGGGAAGAAAGAAGGTGAGCAAGACAATAACGAGATAGGTGAGAATAATGCCCTTCAAAATGGCCAGAGCAGCTCCCAATCCCCTGTCGGCCCAACCCAGGAAGGCCTTTTTTACCAGCGTCTTCAATCCCCATGCGGCCAGGTTACACCCAACCAGAACGACAAAAAAAATCCCTGCAAAACTGATCAATGAAAGGAATCTGCCGGAGGACAGGTGGGATTTCAGGAAGGAGGTCAATTGGGGCTGCAGCTTGATGGCGAGCCATATACCCAGGATCACGCCGGCAAGGGAACCCATCTCTTTAAAGAATCCTCGCCAGATCCCCCGTACGATGAAGAATATCATCGCGCCAATGATAATCATATCCAAGATATTCATCCTGACTTTTTAACAAAGGACTCAAGCCCCCGTCAAGGTGATTGTCAAGCCCGCGATGGGATGTTCTTGTTTTCCACAATTTCTTGTGTTAGAAAACAGGCGGAAGGCTGAAGGCAAAAGGACATCCGAAACATGCTGAGCGAAAAGGGAAAAATTGATCTGATTACCCGGATCAGTCTCGATATCAATCAGGTGAAAGATATTGACATGCTCCTGGAAAGAATTCTGAGCAATATTCGAAAGTTTTTCAGTGCTGATGCGGGATCCATGTACCTCAAACACCACGACATGCTTCGATTCAGCTTTACCCAGAACGACACCCTTCAGAAAAGGCTTGATCCGGACAAAAAGCTCATTTACAGCACCTTCTCGATTCCCATCAATAATAATTCCATCTCCGGCTACGTGGCCAAAAACCGGAAGCTGGTCAATATCCCTGATGTTTACGATATGGGTGGTTCAGAACCATATACCTTTGACGCGGAGTTTGACCAACTTTCTGACTATCGGTGCAAATCGATGCTGGCCGTACCCATGACCAATCAGCGGGGTAATGTGCTGGGAGTGGTCCAGATAATCAATGCCCAGGATGAAAAAGGGAGTGTGATCCCCTTCTCCCCAGCCGATGAACTCGCGATCATGCATTTTGCCACCAGCGCTGCCCTCGCCATTGAACGCGCCCAGATGACCAGGGACATCATCCTCAGGATGATCAGCATGGCCGAGCTGCGGGATCCTACAGAAACAGGGGCTCATGCAAACCGGGTGGCTGCATTTTCAGTCGAAATTTTCGAGGCCTGGGCACGGAAAAATAGTCACCCACCCGTTGAAATCAACCGTCAGAAAGACATTCTTCGTATGGCAGCCATGCTTCACGACGTGGGGAAGGTGGCCATTAGCGATCTCATATTGAAAAAGCCCGGAAAACTCACTGTGGAAGAGTTTGAGACCGTGAAAAGCCATACCTACCTCGGGGCCCGGCTCTTCAGTGAAACCCGATCGGAACTGGATGAGATGGCCGTCCAGGTAGCCTTGAATCACCACGAGAGGTGGGACGGAACCGGATATCCCGGACACGTGGATCCCGTCTCCGGGAAACCTTTCCCAGGGCATGTGGGGTCCGGGGGCAAGGCCCACCCAAAACAGGGAGAAGCTATTCCGATTCTTGGAAGGATCGTAGCGGTTGCAGATGTCTATGACGCCCTTTGCTCACGACGGGCATATAAGGAACCTTGGGATGAGGATCGGGTCCTTGAAACAATGGAAGAGGGCGCAGGCACCCAATTTGATCCGACAATCATCGAGGTCTTTTTCTCCACTCTTGACGTGCTCAAATCCATTGCAGAGCGGTATCCAGAATAGCCAGAGGCTTCAAACGCAAGGCTCGCAAATGAGGAATAATGCCATGAAGGTTATCACTTGAGCCAGTTTTAAAATGTTTCCCGCTTCCAGCGGGATTCGAGGTCAAGTCGAAGATCCCGGACTTTGAGCGGGGAAAGGCGATCTCGCCATGGCGGGATTAACCACAGGAATATATTTGCATATTTCGAGGATTAAAATTCGAGCCTGACGCCGACATCGGCAAAAAGGGGCGTTTTGAAACTAGCTCACTTTTTTTGTTTACTGGGAAGCCTGATAGTAAAGGTCGTGCCTTTGTTCAGCCAGCTCTCGACCGTGATCTCACCGCCGTGCTTGGCAATAATCCCATGACTGACCGAAAGCCCGAGGCCTGTCCCATTCTTTTCGGATTTCGTGGTAAAAAAGGGTTCAAATATCTTTTTCATCTCATCCTCGAGGATCCCGCACCCCGTATCCTCGAAGGTGATCTTAACGGTATCCTTGTTCTTCAAGGACCGGATGGTCAGGATCCCGCCATCTTCCATGGCATCCGCCGCGTTTAATGCCAGGTTGATGAATACCTCCTGTAACTGGCTTTTGTCTCCCTCAATGGGAGGAATGAGTGGGTCCAGTTCTTTCCTGATCTCTATGTCTTGAAATACAGATTGAATTTCCATAAGTTCAAATATTTCTTCTACAGCTTTGTTGATATCAAGCCTCTCCACGTGATGATTGCGCTGTCTTGAAAAATCAAGGAGCCCCTGCACGATCTTCTTGCATCGTTCAGCCTGTTTGACGACTTTTTTCAGGTTGGCATAGGGTTGGCTTTCCTCTGAAAGGTCTTCCAATGCCAGAAGTCCATACATCATGATGGCCCCAAGAGGATTGTTCAGTTCATGGGCCACGCCGGCCGCCAGCCTGCCGATGGAGGCCAGTTTCTCCGAATGAAACAACTGCTTTTCGGTCTCAAACAATTTCCGCTCCATTTGCAGCCTTTCCTTCAGATCCACAAATATCCCCACGGTCGCAATTTCTTTTCCCTCTGAATTATAGAGTATGGATGCTGAAAGACTTCCTTCAACCACCTGCCCATCTCTGCGCTTGTAATTCATCGGATACGATCTGAGTTTGCCGGACGCTCCGTACTTTTTCCCCCGCATCATTATCATAATTTCTCTGGCCACTCCCGGAGGATAGATTTCCCGAATATTGATTTTTCCGATCACCTCCTGGGCCGAATAGCCGAGGATTTCTTCGGCCCCCCTGTTCCAAATGATCAATTCACCTTTCATATCGGCAGCCATGATGGCATTGGGAGAACTCATGATAATGTTGTTCATGAAATCATTGGCTTTCGCGAGCTCCTTCTCCAGCCGTTTTCGTTCGGTCAGGTCGATAATGATTCCTTCGTACCCGACAACGGAGCCCTGATCGTTATACCGCAGATGGCACGTAAACGCCGCAGGGAAAACGCTGCCATCTTTCCGCACCATCTCCACTTCATATCCAATCACATGCCCTGCCCGGGAGATGTTTTTCCGGAGTTCCTCCGCATCCTCGGGGCAAGCATAAAGATCTCTTATCATATCTATCTCGGAGAGTTCCTCCTTGTCCCCGTATCTCAGTAAATCAAGGAAACGGTGGTTGGCCTCTATGAGGGCCCCGTCTTGCGTGCAAAGAAATACTCCACAGTAAATATTGTCGAACAACCTCCTGAACTCCCCTTCAGAGGTCCTGATTTTTCCTTCGAACTTTTTCCTTTCCGTAATATCACGATAAATGAATACCGCGTTGCTCACCGGATCTTCGCCCGGAAGTAACGGCATCCCAATCACGTCGAAATCTTTCCCCAGATGGGGAATGGAGCGTTCAAAGCGTATCACCCCGCCCTCAAATACCTGATTCATCAGGCACCACGGACAATGGTCATCACGGCGATTGACAACCTGATAGCATTTCCGCCCGCACCCTTCCCCAACCTGTTCAATCATGGCCTGATTCATGTATTGAATGGTCTCCCGGGTATCGATGACCAACGCACCATCCCGTATTGCCCCAAGAAGGGGGTATATCTTTTTGTTCACTTTTTTCATTCTTCTCCCAGGGCCTTGTTCACATACTTCAACAGATCACTGGGAGAAACAGGTTTTTGGAGTACAAAATCACATGGCATCCAATCATCTTCCGGATAACTGTCCCAAGGGCCCTTCAGGTCCACGGAGGTTATCATAATCCTTGGCTTTTCTTTGGTTTCCTCGTCTTCAGTCAAGGCTTTCACCACGTTCGACCCTTCACTATAGGTCTCCATCATCAGATCGATGATATACAGATCCGGTTTCTCGGTCTTGGATTTTTCCAATCCTTCTTTTCCGCTGTATGCCTCCACTACCTCATAGCCTCCTGTTTTAAGAACCTTCCCTGTTGATTTCACAAAATCCGGATCATCATCAATAATCAGAACCTTCCTGCCTTGTTCTCCCATGCTCTATTCCTCCTTCCCCTGCTTGGATCACAAGATATGGAACTGTGAACCATTTTAGTACCTTACGAAAAATTTTTGACTCAAAAGGGGGCAGAAAATTTCTTTTGAAATCCCATGAAATGTCAAATCAATGTCAAATATCAAATGACCAAATGGAAAAGAAGTTCGCACCGCGCTGCGTTGCTCTTTCACCCGTTCCCGGAGCAGCAGGTCAACGGAAAATGTTCTGTCATTGAGGCATTTGGATTTCATTTGACATTTGAGCTTTGACATTTGTCATTTCCGGTTTATCCGGGTTATGTTTTCCGGGACTCCTGCGCCTTGTTCATTTCATCAATAATCTCAATGGCGCCCAATCCAACCGGACAGGCATCGGAACACCTTCCACAACCCACACACCCGATCTCATGGTAATTCATCAGGTCAAACTTGAGCTTGTGCTCGTGTCGCCGGGCCAGCCTGGCCCCCTGGGTCGGCCGGGGATTATGCCCGCTTGTTTCCCTGGTAAACCCGGAAAACAGGCACGCATCCCAGCTCCTGCATCGGAAATACCCCGATTCACCGGGATAGTCGTGCACATTGAAGCAGGTACAGGTAGGGCAAACATAGACGCAACCGCCACACTTGATACAACGCTCGGCCAAATGCCCCCAGAAGAGATCGTCCACCTCGTTCGCAAGGAGTTTTTCAGAGGCGCTCTGCACCCCGTTTGTAGCCATACCGGCATGTGAGGCCTTCTCCTTTAATGCTTCAAGCTTCTCGACGTCATCCGCAGTGGCCGATTCAAAATGGCCATTTCCCAGAATGCCTTTCCCCTTGTCACTCCCGGCAATCGCGATAAAATAACTTCCCGCATCGAACAACTGGACGTCATGGGGTGTATCAGTAAGAAAAAGTTCCCCTCCTGTTGCTTTGCAGAAACAAGTCTCGCTCGGCGGCTCTTTACAGGCGACCACGATACAGGTCATGGCGTTCCTCCTCGCGGAGTAATTGGGGTCAACCAGGTTATCCCTCATCATGAACCTGTCCGTAAAGGCAATCGCTCTCATGTCGCAGGGTCTCACTCCAAAGACAACGACTTCCTCCTCATCGGTTATCTTTAGAATTCGTTCTTTTTCAATCAAAAGAATATCTTCTCCTTGGGGAAACAGAACCGTCTTTGCGGACAACGGTGTCTTGCCGAGCTCATCGGTATAGATCCCATCCCCAAGGGGCAAAAGCAACAGGTCCCCGTTTTCAGCACGCTGGGGGCAATAGACTCTTGTCTCCCTGTTCATCTTTCCAAGAAGGCACTGGACCTTTTCTTTCGCCAATATCTTCATCAGATCCTCCTGATACTGACTGCGCAGCTCTTGTATTCCGGGATCTTGGCCACAGGATCAAGCGCACAAATGGTCAACTCATTGATATTCCCCTCACTGTAATGGAACGTGCCGAAAACACTGCCTTCAGGGACATCCGGAGTTACATGTACGAGAAGCCTCAGTTCGCCGCGCCTTGATTCAACGGCAACAACATTTCCCTCCCGTATTCTCAGGTGCCTGGCATCTTCCGGGTTTATTTCAAGCAGGGACCTAGGAGCCTCTCTTTCCAGTATGGATACCTTCCTCGTCATGGTGCCTGTGTGAAATTGCGGTCCCACTCTGCCCGTCGTCAGGACAAATGGATATTCCTCATCAGGTATTTCTGCCGATGGAATATATTCTCTCGGATCAAAGTGCCCCAATCCCCGGGCAAAACGGTTTTTGTGGAGAAAGGGTGTGCCCGGATGACTCTCATCGGGGCAGGGCCACGGCAGGCCCCATGAGCTCTCGAGTCGCTTCCAGGTGATGCCTCGATACGAAGGCGTGACCGCATTGATTTCATCCAGGATCTTTTCAGGACTTTCATAGCTCATCGGGTATCCTGCCCGGGTGGCTATCTCGCAAAAAACCTTCCACTCCTCCACGCATCCCTTCACTGGAGGCATTGCCTGCCCTGAAACTTGCACTCTCCTCTCGGTATTTGTGAATGTGCCCGCCTTTTCGGCAAAGCTCAAGGCCGGGAGAATAACATGCGCATACCTTGCCGTCTCGGTCATGAAGATGTCCTGGACCACAAGGAAATCCAATTTTTTCAAAGCCCTGGCCGCATGTCTTGCGTCCGGATCGCTGACCACAGGGTTTTCTCCCAACACGTAAAGTGCCTGTACTTCCCCTGTTTCGGCGCCATGAACCATCTCCGTAACCGTCAGCCCGGGCTCCCGGCTGAGCCCCTCAGTTCCCCACGCCTCTTCAAATTTCCGGGTGACAGCTTCATCATTCACGCGCTGATAGCCGGTGTAGACATTGGGGAGTGCACCCATGTCGCAGGCTCCCTGGACGTTGTTCTGCCCTCTCAAGGGATTTACGCCTGTGGAAGGAAATCCCACATGCCCGGTAAGCATGGCCAGATTGGCAAGCGTCTTGACATTATCTGTTCCCGTAATATGCTGGGTGATGCCCATGGCATACAGAATCATGGCCTTCTCTGACCTGGCATACAGTTCAGCGGCTTTTCTTAAGATTTCCTCATCTACACCACACAGCCCGGCTACTTTCTTCGGGGGATAAGCGGTTACAATTTTTTTTAAAGCGTCGATGTTTTCAGTCCTCTCTTGGATAAAACCATCATCCTCCCACCCATTCTCCAGGATGATATGCATCATTCCATTCAGGAGGGCTGCATCCGTGCCTACCCGGTGCCCCAGATGGACGGTCGCCAGTTTTGCCAGCCCTATCCGCCTCGGATCGGCCACCACGAGACGGGCATTTTTCCTTCGGACTGCTTCAATAATCCTCGCTGCAATCAGGGGGTGCTGTTCCGTGGTATTGGAGCCAATGACAAGAAAGGCGTCGGCATCATCCAGTTCAGGGATTGAATTCGTCATGGCACCGCTGCCGAACGCGGCGGCAAGACCTGCCACCGTGGAGGAATGTCAGAGCCGGGCACAATGATCAATGTTATTTGTCTTGAAGGCCGCCCGTGTCATTTTCATGAACACATAGTTCTCTTCGTTCGTTACCTTCGCGGAAGAAAAAAAACCCAAGGACCTGCTTCCATACCTCTCGCCGATGTCTCCCAGCTTTTTCGCGACCAGATCAAGAGCTTCATCCCAGGTGGCTTCCCGTACGATCCCGTTCTTCCGGATGAGGGGGGTTCTTATGCGCGCCGGGTGATTGACGAATTCGTGCGCCCTCCATCCCTTGATACAGAGGGAACCTCTGCTCACCGGATGCCCCTTGCTTGGTGTTACTCCCACCGCTTTCCCATCTTTCACTTCCAGATAGAAGTTGCACCCGCATCCACAAAAGGGACAAACAACCAGTGTACTGGACATCAGAGTGCCTCCTTGACATGACTGATTTCCGCATAATTGAAAACCGGGCCATCAGTGCAACAATAATATTCGCCCATTGTGCAATGACCGCACTTTCCCACACCGCATTTCATCATCCGCTCCAGGGACACAAAAATCCGGTCCGGAGGAATGTCCTTCTTCAGTATTTCCTTGATAACAAAACGGTACATGATTGGTGGCCCGCAGAGTGCACAGTAGGTGGTTTCAGGATCAAGTACCACTTTATCGAAAAGGCCGGTCACCACCCCCACATACTGGCGCCAAATCCCCTCCTCATCTGTATCAACACTCAGAAGATATTTCATGTCCGTTCTATTCATCAGGCCCAGGAGTTCATACTTGAAAAGCACATCATCAGGACTCCTTGAGCCATACATCAGGACTAGCTTCCCATACTCCTCCCGGTTATCCAAGACTGTCCATAAGAGTGATCGCAGCGGGGCCAGGCCAAGCCCTCCCGCCACCAGGAGGAGATCCTGTCCCTTCAGAAGCCCAACAGGGAAGCCCATACCAAAGGGCCCCCTCAATGCTATCAGGTCCCCCTTCTGCAATTGGAACAGGGCACTGGTGACGAGGCCTGCTTTCCTGACACATATCTCGATAATGCCGGGCCGCGTGGGCGGCGATGATATGGATATAGGTGCTTCTCCCACACCAGGAACACTGACTTCAACAAACTGGCCGGGACCGTGTGAGAATGATTGTCCTGCTTTCTTGTCCACGAATCGGAGTTGAAAAAGCTGGTGCTCTTCCATTTGGGGCAGAATTCTCTCGATCCTTACCGGACTCGGCTGAAATATTAAATCGACTTCTGCTGCGTTTGCTCTTGCCATTTCCACTGCCGATCCCCTCCCTTCCGTGCCTGGATCAAAAATTCCAGTGCAGCCTATAACTCCAAGTGATGCCCGTATTTCCTATGAGACCATGCCTCGCCGGCCTTGAATAGTCCTTTCGATTCGCAACGTGGACGTTGCTCCTACAGCATTTGCACCATTGATCTCTGTAGGAGCGACCTGCAGGTCGCGACCATACAGTGTCTGAATCGCTTTATTTATTGAGCTGCTACGAGCGAAATCCTTCACTAACTCTAGTCCGGAGCGAACCACCCTCGGATTCCGTTTGCCTCTTGGGAAATTTGACCGTAAAGGTACTCCCCTCACCCTCCTTACTTTGCAGTTCAATGCTTCCGCCATGGGCATCCACGAGCGTGCGCACAATGGACAGTCCAAGCCCCGAACCCTTCACCGGGGCGTTTCTTCGACCGTCAACCCGATAAAATTCATCAAAGATCCTTGAAACATGTTCCTCCCCAATCCCGATACCATTATCCTGTACTTCTGCCCCTATCTCCTCGCCAACCTTGAACAGCGTGACCTTCACCCATCCCCCATCCCTATTATACTTGATGGCGTTGCTGATGAGGTTGGTGAAGATTTCCTTCAGCGCCACCCGGCTCCCCTTGATGGGAGGCAAATTCTCCGGGCTTTCGGTAACAATTGTTACGCCCTTTACTTTCGCTGCAGGATCGAGGATCGCTACGCTCTCGCCCACGAGGTCAGCCAAATTCAACGGCTCAAAATGTTCCGCCATCCGGAGCGGATCAAAGGTGGCAAGGTTGAGCCATCTCCCGATCAGGTTCAGCATCTCCCGAAGCCGCTGATTGGACCGGTCTATCATCTCCATTGCCTCTTCCGACACCCGGCCTGCCATGCCTCCAAGAATGATCTCCAGGTACTGGACAGTCGCCGCAAGGGGTGCCCGTAGTTCATGGGAAACCAAAGAAACCATATTCCGCCTGATCTTTTCCTGTGCGAGTCTCAATGCCTCGCTTTCCAGGATAAGACGCCTCTTTTCCAGGCCTCGACCCACGGCAGCGCGGATTTCATCCGGCGTAGACGGTTTGGTAACAAAATCATAGGCGCCCTTTTTCATGGCATCCACAGCCAGAGCTACGGTTGCGAATCCGGTGATAACGATCTGCACTACCTTGGGATCTCTTTTCTCTATTTCTTCAAGGACATCAAAACCGCTCATCCCGGGCATCTTGAGGTCCACCAGGACCAGATCCGGGCAAAATGACTCAAATACGTCAAGCCCGGTTTCACCATCTTCTGCGGTCTCCACAACGCAGCCTTCCTTTCTGAGCGCCTGTGCGCATGCATTACATATCATCTCTTCATCATCGATCACGAGCACTCGCCCACCATTGAGCCAAGAGAACCCCCTTTCTGACCTTTTGTTTCCTCCGCGTTCACCGTCCATTTCATGCCTTTCCGGGTCTATGCCACATCAGTTTTTAAATGCTCCAGTTCAGAGCAGTTCTTCTATCTTCCTTACCAGTTCGTTGGGCATGATGGGTTTCTGAAGCAGGGCCTCCGCTTCCAGGTATTCCCCATCCGTTTCCGGATCGAATTTCAGACCCGTCACCTCCGTGACTGCCGTCACGATAATAATCGGGATCTCCTTGAAACGGTCATCGTGCTTGATACTGGAACACATATTAAACCCGTCATCATAGTGTTCCATCATCACATCCAGCAAAATAAGGTCCGGCGGAGCGGCTTCGAGGGCCTTCATGCCCTCTCTTGCGTCTCCCGCCATTCGCACATCATATCCGGCCGATGTGAGGATCCTCTTGATGGCTGAGCTAAAATCGGGATCATCATCAATGATCAGTATCGTCTTCCCTTTGCCCATCATTCACCCCCCGCCATTGGTTCCCCGCCCTGATAATAGTTGACGGAAGTGCTGAGAAGCCTATCGATTCACGCACGGCTCAGGCTGCAACGCTTTGCTCTTGCCGCTCAGCATTTTTTTCTTGAGTCCTGTTTGCAAAGCCGCTTCACGCCCGCCTTGGAAACATCGAGAGCCCCTGATTGCCATAAAATGTTCTTGGCACACAAAAAATTGGAATTGATTTTCCTAGCTGCCCGGGGTGAAAAAAAGATGGAAAGGAAAAGATAGAGAAGGAGAAGAAAAAGAACCGTCAGATGGAAATTTCCACAACGATAACCGGGAACAGGTTCAGCATCGGACAAGAGGCATTTTCAAAGGCGTATCCCTAGACCGCCCTGCTCATTTGATCCCCGAGATCGCAAGCTCTTTGCGAAAGAGCTTCATTTCTCGATTGTGAAGAAAAAATAATCAACCAAAAGAAGCGAAATGAAACTTTTCCCTAATTGGGCATTATTATACGACCTCAACCTTTTTGGTGTCAAGACGGAATTCTTCAATTCACTATTCTGCATTGGAAAATGGCTTGACAGAAAAAATCCCGCAAAGTATAAACCCTACAGTCATTATCCCTCCGATTAACGCTTATCAATTCCAAGGAGCTGGCCATGAGTGACACACCCGATATCAAAGTCCTTCTTATCGATGACGAACAAACCCTTCTTGAATACCTGTCAAAACGATTGCTCAGAGAAGGCTTCACCGTGAAAGCAACTTTTTCCGGGGAAGAGGCCCTGGAAGTAGCCGCCAACAATTTCTTTGATGTGGCGGTTGTAGACCTCAAGATGCCGGGGATCGACGGTGTTGAAACCCAAAAGCGCCTCAAGGAAATCCAGCCGCTGATCCAGTGTATCGTCCTGACCGGCCACGGCTCAATAGACACGGCCCTTGAAAGCGGCCAGCAGGATGCCTACAAGTATCTCCTCAAACCCATTGACTATGAAAACCTTGTGGAGACCATCAAGGAAGCCTCCAAGAAAAAAGAAGAAGTGCAAGCGGGCAAATTCAAAGAGCAGGTCGAAGAAATTTATCGATCAGGCATGGGGGCCAAAGGCATAAAAAAGGCAATCAAAGAACTGCGAAAAATTTACGGGATCGAATGATTGATGGTCTCGTAAGAAGTCCCATTTCGTTTTTCTTAGTTATTCCCGCAGACGCGGGAGTCTCGCGATTTTTAGGGTCTATGGGCCCCGCTCCCCGATCCCGGTGAGGACAAGCTTCGCGGGAGTGAGCGGTGTGGAGACTTCCAACGAGTATATCAATGATTCGTTCAAAAAGGCCGGTAGAGGTTCCCCATAAATCACTCTACTGAAAGAGATCGAGACGTTTCCGGAGGTTGCTGACTTTCTTGTTCTCATTCAGAGGAGTGTTGCCTCTTCGAAATGCCATGTTCGTCTGTGCTGATCGGGAAAAAATTTATGGTCTGTTCTTAACTGCGAAAAGAATCGGTTGTTCCTGCTGCTTGAAAAAACCAGAATGGATGGGGATCCTAGTTGACAGATGGGTAGTGCCGGTCGAAAATCTTTCATAGAAAGGCTCAAGACCGTTCTCCTTCTTGGAATGGGTGGGAGTTCCAGGAGAAGGAAGTATCGGGAAAAGGGAAGGACCGAATTTGAAATCCTTCGCGCCCATGATTTCCTCCGTTCCGTCCTCCAACATTCCCATGACATGATCTTCGTAACGGACGTCCATGGATTTCTCATCTCATTCAACAAAGGCGGGGAGGAGGCATTAGGATATCCCCAGGACGAAATTATCGGACGTCTTCTCAAAGAACTGGCCCAAGAACCTCAGAAATTATTAAAACTCCTTGAAGATTCTCGCTCGCAAGGTAGCGCCATCAGTATGGATTTTTCTTTTCTCCATAAAGAAGGGTACCCTGTCTACTCTAATGTTTCACTCATTGATCTGAAAAATGCCGATGGAAAGAGCATCGGGACGGTCGGCATTTGTCACGACATCACCCGCTGGAAAAAACTCGAGGAAGACCTGATCCGCGTGGATAGACTGGCCGAAATGGGCCGTATTGCTGCGGGGGTAGCCCATGAAATAAACAACCCCCTGGCGGTCATCAATGAAGCAGCCGGATGGGGCGCGGTGGTAGCGAAGGACGCTAAAGGGCTGGGGAAAGAAGACCGGGAGGAACTGAAAAAAATATTCAACGATGTTATACAGCAGACAAAACGTTGCAGGAGCAGAACAAAACAGGTCCTCGGATTTGCCAGAGATTCGGAACCTACGAGGAAAGAAATAGACATCCACGAGTTGATTAAGGGAACCGTGGCTTTTCTTGAACCAGAGCTGAAATACAAACAAATAGACATCCTTTATCAGTTTACCGAAGGTCCGCTCATACTGAAATCCGACCCGAAACAGCTGGAACAGGTCTTTGTGAACCTGTTGACAAACGCCACCTACGCGATTAAAGAAAAAGGAGAAGGAAAGGGACAAATAACCCTTCTAACGTCGGCTTCTGACACAGACGCAGAGATCCAGGTTTCCGATACCGGAACCGGCATGAGCGAAGAGGTTCGAGCAAAGATCTTCGATCTTTTTTTTACCACGAAACCAGCCGGAAAAGGTACCGGGCTCGGGCTGCCCATCTGCCACAATATTGTGAAAAAACTGGGAGGCGAGATGACGTGTGAAAGCCGCTTGGGAAAAGGCACCACGTTCACCATACGAATTCCTTTGGCCTAATAACTACTACATCCTGGGAGGGACTGGCTATTGCCTGAAATAAATCCAAATAAAACTCCTTTAGAATCCATTGAAAAGAGTCCTGGATCCCCGGCGCTGAAAAAAGGAAAGGTATTCCCGTTTCTCGCCACCTTTATTGCTCTTTTCGCCCTGTGGATCCTCCTCTCGGGAAAATTCGATGCCCTGCATATCATTCTTGGCCTTCTCTCCTGCGCGCTCGTCGCATACATCTCCAGTGATCTCTTGTTCCCCGAAGGCAAACCTGAAGGGCTTCTGTTTTCCATCTGGCGCTTCATAAAGTATGTCCCGTGGCTCCTCTACCAAATCTGGTTGGCCAATCTGCATGTCCTGTACCTCACATTTCATCCGAGGATGATGGAGCTCATTGATCCCCACATCATCCGCTTTCAGAGCAAATTGACGAAAGATCTCTCACTGGTCACCTTCGCCAATTCCATTACCCTGACTCCCGGGACGATCACTGTTTCGGTGTCGGTGGATGGCGATTTCAAAGTCCATGCCATAGATAAGATATCTGCAGAGCCCCTCCCCGGCGAAATGGAGGCCAGGGTCGCAAAGGCATTTGGAGAAGATTAATGCACAGTTTTTTCTTATATGTCGGCATTTACCTCTGCCTTTTGATAACAGCCTCACTCTACCGGGCTGTCGTTGGGCCTACAGTTCTTGACCGGCTTATCGGTGTAAACGCTATTGGCAGCAAGACGGTCGTATTACTCCTGATAATCGGCCTGATCTATAGGCGCGTTGACATGTTCGTAGATATTGCCCTTGCCTATGCCATGCTCAATTTTATTGCGGTCCTCGCGGGATCACGCTACTTCCAGAAGCGCAAAGGGCTCTATGAAGAACCGCCTTATAAATAAATAGGTTAACCGGTTTGCCCGTTGAGCCCGTTGGCCGGTTGGACAATAATTGAAGTTTACGGTCCGGCTAGCACATCAGGAAGGACAGACTGTAAACAAAAGATAAAAAGGGAGGAGGCCCATAGTATGAACTTTGTTGTTGCCTTTTTGCTCCTATTCGGGCTTGTCTTTCTTACCGGGGGTGTGGTGGGCATCCTTCGGTTTCCCGATTTCTATACACGCCTCCATCCTGCGGGCAAACTTGATACACTTGGCTCACTGCTGATGATAGCCGGGATGGTCCTTTACCATCTTCACCACTTGGAGCTGTCGTCCGTCCTGGTCAGCACAAAGATGATTCTTATTGTCGTCTTCATTTTCCTGTCAAGCCCCACAGCGACCCATTCCATTGTCGATGCGGGAATGCGGGCTGGCCTCAGACCCTGGACAAGAGAAATTTATGACAAAGAGAGGAAAGGCTCATGATACCGCAACTGGATATTTTTATCCTGACCCTGGTTATAGTCTGCGCCATAGCAGCCATCACCGTAAAAGATCTCCTTGGCTGCGCGATCCTTTTTGGCGCGTATAGTTTTATGATGTGTCTCCTGTGGTCCATCATGGGGTCTGTGGATGTGGCCTTCACCGAGGCTTCTGTTGGCGCCGGTGTCAGTACCATATTTTTTGTGGCCGCGGTATTCAGGACAACGAGGAGGACAAAAGATTGAAAAAGATCGGTTTTATCATTGTCTGCCTTAGCGGTGCCCTCCTCCTTTATGCCACCCAGGATTTCCCGAGGTGGGGGGATCCCAATTCCCCGGCTAGTACCCATGTCTCTCCCCGGTATATCCAGAAAACCCTGGAGGAAACAGATGTCCCGAACGCGGTGACATCCATTCTCGCTGATTACCGTGGCTATGACACCATGTTTGAGACAACGGTCATTTTTGCCGCGGGTATGAGCTGCCTTATTCTCCTGAGAGTATTTAAGAGAAAAGACGAAGACCGCTATTACAGGCATATTTCCACCGGTATCACTCTCCATGTCAAAGGAGAAAAAACCATTCCCGATCGTTCAAAAGAATTTGAGAGAATAGATACCATGTGGACCCCATACGACCTGATCATCAAGACGGTCTCGCGTTTTCTCGTCCCCTTTATACAGATTTTTGCCCTGTATGTCCTGGCCCACGGGCATGAAAGCCCGGGAGGAGGATTCCAGGGCGGTGTCATTTTCGGTGCAAGCCTTATCATTATGGCTATTGCCTTTGATTTAAGGACGGCCATGCGGCGATTCAAGGAAAAAATTGATGGTCTTTTCTCCGCCCTGGGTGTCTTTATTTATGCAGGACTCGGCGCACTCTGCCTCCTCCTTGGAGGCAATTTTCTGGACTACAAGGAACTGGCAACCATATTTCCATTTGACCCGATAGAGGCACGAGCGTATGGAATCCTTGGCGTTGAAATCGGGGTCTTCATTGCGGTCATGGCCGTTATGGTGTGCATCTACGTCAATATCGCCTCAGAGGGAAGGCTCGATGAGGGGCTCTGATATATGGAAGCGTTGATCCATCACATTGTCGGCAAGTATAACTACTGGCTGTACATCATCCTGATGATGATCGGCCTGTATGCCATGATTGCGAAGAATAACCTCATCAAAAAACTGGTGGGCATGAATATATTCCAGACGGCCATCATCCTCTTCTACGTCTCCATCGGATGTAAAAAGGGAGCAACCATCCCCATTTTAGAAGAGCATGGCGCGCATATGGGTGCGCACACTATCAAAGTGGCCGACTACATTAATCCGCTTCCCCATGTTCTGATGCTTACGGCGATTGTGGTATCTGTTTCCACCTTTGGTGTTGCATTGGCCCTGGCAGTAAAAATCTACCAAAAATACAAAACCCTGGAAGAAGATGAAATTCTTATGCGCCTGAGAGAAAAATGAGCCAGCACTATCCTGTTCTCCTTGTGACCGTTCCTCTCCTCTCTGCCTTCATAATCAGTGGGTTGAGCTGGGTCAAAAAATCCCTTTGTTTCCCCGTGGCCCTGCTGGCGCTCGGCACTTCGGTGTTCTGTGCCATCAGCCTCCTTTTCAGGGTCCTTGATCTGGGTATTGTAGAGTATCACATGGGAGGGTGGATGCCACCATGGGGCATTGCCTACCGCGTTGACCTCCTAAACGCCCTGGTCCTGGTGGTCGTCTCCTCGGTTGCCTTTCTCAACCTCTTTGCCACCCACAAGAGCGTTCAAAGAGATTTTCCCGAAAAGATGGGTATCTTCTATGTCCTCTACGTCCTTTTTGTCACAGGTCTGATGGGCATTACCGTAACCGGAGATGTGTTCAATCTCTACGTCCTCCTGGAAATTGCGTCCCTCACGGCCTATGCCCTCATTGCTCTTGGCCAGCCTGACAGCGCACCGCTCGCCAGTCTCAACTATGTTTTTATCGGGACCATCGGCGCCTGTTTCTATCTCCTGGGCATCGGGTACCTTTATATCATGACGGGTTCCCTGAATATGGCGGACATCGCCTCTCTTCTCCCCCCCATTTATCATTCCAAGGCCGTGCTTGTGGCGTTCATATTCTGCATGGTGGGGGTCTGCATCAAGATGGCCTTTTTTCCCCTCCACGTATGGCTGCCCAATGCATATACTTTTGCACCCAACCCAGCCAGCAGTGTGATTGCCCCTCTGATGACCAAGGTTATGGTCTATGTGATGATTCGCCTGGTGTTCTCGGTATTTCTGCCTGACTTCAGCTTCCACGTACTGCATATAGACCACGCCATTGTCTGGCTTTCATGCCTTGCCATTGTTATGGGCTCGCTCCTGGCTCTCAACCAGAAAAACATAAAGAGGATGCTCACCTATATTATTGTTTCAGAAATCGGATACATGGTCGGCGGTTTCTGGCTCGGCAATCGGCTCGGAATGAGCGGCGCAATCCTTCATATCCTTAATGATGCGATTATGACCCTGTGCCTGTTTCTGGCAGTGGGCAATATTGCCTACAAGATAAGGGGGCTTGATTTTGTTCATCTGAAAGGGCTTTTTCGCAAAATGCCCATCACCATGGCCGCATTCGTCGCAGCTGGCCTCAGTGTTATCGGGGTCCCCCCTACCTGCGGATTTTTCAGCAAATGGTACCTGATTTCCGGGGCCATCCAGGCCGGACAGTACGGGTTCATGGTTGCACTCCTGTTCAGCAGTCTCGTCAATGTGGTGCTTTTTTTCAGGATCATTGAAATAGCCTATTTCGAACCTATGGAGACCCATCACAGGGTGGTCGCAATGAGGGATGTTATGGAAGAGGCTCCTCTCACCATGCTGGTGCCGCTGTTGATTGTTGCGGTAAGTTTGGTAGCTGTGGGCATATACAGCGGCAACATCGTCACGCACATCATCCTGCCTGTCCTGCCGAAAGGAATCGGTTAATGGAGATCATCCATTCCATAAGACCCTTGCTGGCTGTACTGGTTTCCCTCTGCGCGGTCCCGCTGATCGCCTCAAGCCGCAAAGCGAATATCCGCGAAGGGTGGACATTCGCCGCTGCAATACTGAAATTTGTCATTATCGTGTCCATGCTTCCTGCTGTGCTCAGGGGATCGCAGTTCACCTTTACCCTTTGGGAATTTCTCCCTGGTGCATCCATCGGGTTCAAAGTGGATTCACTGGGTATGCTGTTTGCACTAGTGGCCTCATCTTTATGGATCATTACCAGTGCCTACTCTGTCGGGTACATGCGTGGTCTCAAAGAACACAGCCAGTCCCGGTATTTCTGTTTCTTTGCCCTGGCCCTCTCTGCGACCATCGGGGTGGCCTTTTCCGCGAACCTGCTCACTCTCTATCTCTTCTACGAGATGCTCTCGCTCGCCACCTATCCCCTGGTCACCCATCACCAGGATCAGGAGGCCCGGCAATCAGGGCGGAAGTACCTGACCTATATTCTCGGCACTTCCATCGGCCTGGTCCTCCCTGCCATGCTGATCGTGTACCATCTTACGGGCAGCCTGGAATTTACCACCCATGGTCTTCTGGCAGGAGAGGTTTCCAAGGGTCTCGTGACACTCCTTCTCTTGATGTTTCTCTTCGGTTTTGCCAAGGCCGCAATCATGCCCTTTCATGCATGGCTTCCTGCTGCCATGGTGGCCCCCACCCCGGTAAGCGCACTACTCCACGCAGTAGCTGTTGTAAAGGTGGGAGTCTTCAGTATTGTGCGCGTCTTGACGGGTATCTTCGGGGTAGAGATACTCTCTTCCTTTCATCTGGATACCGTCGTCTGTTACATAGCATCTTTTACCATCCTGGTGGGGTCTCTTATTGCCCTTTCGCAGGATGAATTGAAAAGGCGTCTTGCGTTTTCAACCATAAGCCAGCTCTCTTACATCGTGCTCGGTGTTGCCCTTCTTTCGCCGAAAGGCATGGAAGGGGGAATAGCCCACATTGCCATGCATGCCTTCGGAAAAATCACTCTTTTTTTCTGTGCGGGTGCCATTTTTGTGGGCACAGGAAAGAAATATATCAGTGAAATGGTGGGGATAGGGAGGAAAATGCCGATAACCATGACGGCATTTTTTATTGGAGCCTTGAGCGTTATCGGACTCCCGCCCACAGGTGGCTTTTTCAGCAAGTGGTACCTGGTTCTCGGGACGCTCCAGGCCAATCAATGGCCGATGCTCGTCGTTTTGCTCCTGAGTTCCCTCCTCAATGCAGCCTATTTTCTGCCCGTTGTTTACAAGGCCTTTTTCTGTACGGAACAAGAGGCAATGTTTGATAACATCGTACAAGAAGGTCCCATCTGGTGCGTTGCACCGCTCGTTTTAACAGCCGTTATCTCTGTCTTCCTGTTCTTTTATCCTGATATCTTTTTCCGGCTTGCTGCAATGGCCATTGGGATGTGAGAGAGACAAAGGTTTGACCGCACGATACTCCTGGAGGATAACATGACAGAAAAAAAGGAATTCGATTTTTTTGACCGGCCTAAAAATATCAGGAAGCTATGGATTTTGCTGTATGTTCTTTGTGCGCTAACGCTTATCCCCGACTTTTTTACCCACAGAGAGATGCACTTCGGCGTCGACGGGATCTTTGGCTTTTACGGACTTTTGGGCTTCATCTCCTGTGTCGCGCTTATCTTGTTTTCAAAACTCGTCGGCATTGTACTAAAGGTAAAAGAGAACTACTATGACAAGTAATTTTTCCCCCGCAGCGTTATTGATTCTGGGCGCCCTGCTCGTCCCCTTTTTCCGGGGAAAGGCAAAATCTTACTATGTCATACTTCTTCCCGCCGCTGCCTTTTTCCTGGTTTTCCAGCTGGAACCGGGTACCTCCTTGCAAACTCATTTCTTCGGCTTTGATCTTACCTTCCTGAGGGTCGATAAACTGAGCAAGGCCTTTGGCTACATCTTCACTTTGAACGCCTTCGCTGCCTTCATTTATGCCTTTTATCTCAAGGATAATACCCAGCACATGGCAGCCCTTTTCTATATAGGCAGTTCCCTGGGGGTGGTCTTTGCCGGCGACCTGGTTTCCCTTTATTTCTTCTGGGAGGTCATGGCCGTTGCTTCCACCTTCCTCATCCTCGCAAGAAAAACGGACAAGGCCCAGGCCGCCGGCATGCGGTATATCATGTTCCATGTCTTTGGAGGATTATGCCTCCTCGCAGGTATCGCGCTCTATATTTCTGAAACCGGATCTATCACATTTAACGCTATGGCAGATGGAAATTGGGGCACGTACCTGATCCTGATCGGTTTCCTGGTGAATGCTGCGGCCCCTCCCTTTTCCGCATGGCTCCCCGATGCCTATCCCGAGGCCACGGTCACCGGCGGAGTCATCCTGAGCGCCTATACCACAAAAACGGCCGTCTATACCCTGGTCCGTGGATTTCCCGGGTGGGAAATACTGATCTGGATCGGCTGTATCATGACGATCTATGGGATCATCTATGCGCTGCTGGAAAATGACGCGAGAAGGATCCTGGCCTATAGCATCATCAATCAGGTCGGCTTCATGTTAACGGGTGTAGGAATAGGGACCATGATGTCCCTGAACGGCACGGTTGCCCATGCCTTCTGCCACATCATTTACAAGGCGCTCTTATGGATGTCCGCCGGATCAGTGCTCTACATGACGGGGAAAAGCAAGTGCACCGACCTGGGTGGCCTTCACAAGACCATGCCGTGGACATTGATTTTCGGAGCTGTGGGTGCGGCTGCCATCTCCGCCTTTCCTGCGACCAGTGGTTTTACCAGCAAATCCCTTATCATCGATGGAGCAATCCATGAGCATATGGCGTGGGTGTGGCTGGTCCTTGAAATAGCATCTGCAGGCGTCTTTCTGCACGCGGGGATAAAATTTCCCTACTTTGTGTTTTTCGCCAAGGATAAGGGCTTGAGGCCCGGCGAAACCAATAAATCAATGCGTCTGGCCATGGCCTTCATGTCCTTTTTGTGCATATTCCTGGGGGTATTTCCCCGGCCCCTGTATAATATTCTGCCCTTCTCGGTCTTCTACAATGCGTACTCGTTCGTGCACGTCTTTTCTCAGCTCCAGCTACTCATGTTTTCTGCCCTGGTCTTTTTCCTTTTTCTCCCCCTGCTCAAAAGGACAGAGACTATCTCCATTGATACAGACTGGTTTTACCGGAAAGGGGGCCGTCTGGCCTATCAGATCATGGATGTGGGCCTGAACGGCATAAACAGGTACTCCGATCGCATTTTTGTGAAAGGGTTTGCAGGTTTCTTGGCACGCTTTGCCAAGGATGGGATCGCGAGACTCGCCCTTCTGCCCTTTGTCACGTACTGGTATTTGAAGGGGACCCGCTTCAAAAGGTTGGAAATCAAGAAGGCCAGCCTCTACTACAATCTTGCCAGGGGCGTTATACCGGCGGGGATTGGGGCAGGCATGGCAGCTCTTTTTCTGGTCATCATTTTCCTGCTAAGTTAATGGGTGTCTACCCGGATTTCACATTTTTTCGATAATAGGAGGAAATGGTATGGTTTCACTGAACGATCTCAAGAAAATCTGGTTGATGGCTTCTCTCGAAGAGCCGTTGCTGGAAAAAATACGCCCGTTGGCACAGCTCCACTTGTTCGGCGAAAAGGCCGTACTTTTTGAAGAAGGCCAGGATGCCGATACGTTGTATATGCTCCTGACCGGCAAGGTGCTTTTGGAATTGAAGGCATCAGAAACCATCATGGTCTCCCTTGAAGCCGTGAAACCGGGAGATCCTTTCGGCTGGTCGGCCATTGTGCAGGGATCATTATACACGGCGAATGCCACGTGTTCCGAGCCTTGTGAATTAATCACCATAACGGGAATGGAATTGCGGAGAACCATGGACGAAGATCATCTCCTTGGGTACCGGATTATGGAGGGTATATCGAAAGTTCTCCAAAGACGGCTCTCGACAAGAACGGATCAATTCCTGAAAACCTTTCAACAGCTTCCTGACATGGCAAAGCTATTCACGCAGGAGTAAAGAATCCCTATTCCCGGCCTGTTCAGTCAATAGGACTAAACCTTTGTTTTATAGAGCAGCAGACTATTTGAAACAACGGTGATGCTGCTCATTGCCATGGCCAGGGCAGCCAGGATAGGGTGCAAATGCCTCAGGAAACCTGGCAGCACGTCAAAGGGATAGAGCACTCCTGCGGCTACAGGGATAAGGACGACATTGTAAGCAAAGGCCCAGAACAGATTCTGCTTCACGGTCCGCATGGTTTTTCTGCTCAGGTGAATCGCCTTGGAAATACCGGTCAGATGACCGCTCGCCAGGATCACATCACCCGCTTCTATGGCAACATCGGTCCCTGTTCCGATTGCAAATCCCACATCCGCCTGGGCTAGGGCCGGAGCATCGTTTATGCCGTCTCCCACCATCCCGATCTTATTGCCCCGCTCCTGCAGTGCCTTCACCTGGGCCGCTTTCTCCTCCGGGCGGACCTCCGCCAACACCTCGTCAATATGTACTTGGGAGGCTATCGCCCTTGCTGTTTGCGTGTTGTCCCCGGTGAGCATAACCACCTTGAGGTGCTGACGGTGCAATTGAATCACGGCTTGGGCTGATTCCGGTTTTGGCACGTCCGAAACAGCTAGAAGGCCCACAGCCTTTCCCTCCACAGCAACCACCATTACGGTTTTTCCCTCGGCCTGGAGGTCATTGATCCGGTCCCGGCCACCGACAAGATCTATCCGTTTTTCACTGAACCATCCCGGTTTTCCCACCAGGACTTCTTTTCCGTCAATCTTCGCCTCCACACCGAAACCTCTGGCCGCAATAAATTCCTGTGGTTCAAGAAGTTCCATTTTTTTCGCTTCGGCCTCCTTGACAATCGCCTTTCCAAGGGGATGTTCTGAACCCCTTTCCACGGACGCGGCCAGCCTCAGGAGTTCTCCCTCTTCCAGTGAAGAATCAAACGAGTTAATATTCACCACCGATGGCTTTCCCACGGTAATGGTGCCGGTCTTATCGAGGACTATGATATGCAATTTGGTTGCCGTCTCCAGGGCCTCGCTGTTTTTGAAAAGCACGCCGTTTTCAGCGCCTTTCCCCGTACCTGCCATAATGGCGGTAGGCGTTGCAAGCCCCAGCGCGCACGGACAGGCAATCACCAGGACAGCCACCAGACGTATCATGGCGGGCACGAATTCGCCTCCCAGGCTCCACCAGACTATGAACGTAACAAGCGCGATGCCGATCACGCCCGGCACAAACACCGCTGCAACCCTGTCAGCCAGGGCCTGCACAGGTGCCTTGCTGCCTTGAGCCTCCTGAACCATCCGAATAATCCGCGCCAAAGCCGTGTCCTTGCCGACCCTCGTGGCCTCAAACTTGAGGAGTCCGTTTCCATTGATGGTGCCCGCCGCGACAGTTTCACCGGGATTCTTGTCCACCGGAATCGGCTCACCCGTCAGCATGGATTCATCCACGCTTGATTCTCCTTCCAGCACGACACCATCAACCGGCACACTCTCGCCCGGCCTCACTATGACCACATCACCCAGTTTCACCAGGGCAAGGAGAATCTCCTGTTCCTTTCCGTTTGCCAGCACGGTAGCAGTCTTCGGCCGCAGTCCGATGAGTTTTCGAATGGCACCCCCGGTCCTTCCCTTGGTCCTGGATTCCAGCATCTTGCCCAGTTTAATGAGGGTGATGATAACTGCCGATGTCTCGAAATAGACGTGGTTCCCCAAGGGGGAATAGAGGAGTACGGCCAGGGAATAGAAATAGGCAACAGAAGAGCCCATGGCCACCAGAACATCCATGTTGGCCCCTCCGCTTTTCAGGCTCTTCCATCCCCCGGTATAGTAATCCCACCCCGTATAGAACTGGACCGGTGTCGCAAGGGCAAAAAAGAGCCAGTTGACCCAGAGGGCATGACTCCAGGAACCGAGGAGACCGAAATCCCTCCCCATGCTGAGGAAAAAGAGGGGTGCCGCAAACAGCACACCCACAATAAATTTTCTCGTCTGGTCTCTTATCTCGGCCCTGCGTGCGGCCAACTCCGCGTCTTCCTCATCCGCTCCCTCGCTCGGTCGGATGGCCCCGTAACCGGCACGTTCAATAGCGCCGATCATGTCATCAACCGTGACGATCCCCGGGATATATTCCACGAAGGCGCGTTCAGTGGCAAAATTGACGGAAGCGTTTACTACCCCCTCCACCTTTTTCTTCAGCGCTCGCTCGATATTCATGGCACAGTTGGCGCAGCTCATGCCGGTGACCGGGAATTCCACGGAGGCTTTTGCCACCCCGTACCCCACATCTTGAATCTTCCCCACCACGTCCTTCATCTGGAGCTGTTCCGGATCATAGTGTACCGTTGCCTGCTCAGTGGCAAAATTGACGCTGGCTCCCGTCACTCCCTCGAGTTTCTTGACATTTCTCTCGATATTCAGAGCACAGTTGGCGCAGGTCATGCCTGTCACCGGAAGTGTCACATTTTGTTCGGCCATTGATGGTCCTTTACCCGGCGGCGGGATAGTTTATCTCTTTCAAGGTAGCCTCAATTTGTTCCAGCGTTGCCGGTGCATCCCACTCCACCGTGATCTCCTTTGTCTCCGGATCACCTTCCACGTTGGAAACTCCCTTGATTTCGCCCAGTTCGTTCTTGATGCTCATCACGCAATGATGACAACTGATATTCGGGATTGAAAGCGTTCTTTTGTCCATGATATTTTTCCTCTCTCCTTGATTATTGAACCTGTTTTTGTGTATACTACATAGTAGTATATTAAGGGCATATTGATCCATGTCAAGGAACTGCGAGGGTTTTCAGGTAGGATAACCTCTCTCTAGAGGGGTAGAACGAACAGGTGGATCAGCCGGGTGTATCCGCAAAAAGGAAATTTACTTTCTCTTCAAGCCCATCCCTGATCTTGCGCATGAACTCTATCCCTTTTCCCGCCGGATCAGGGATATCCCACTCCTCCGTCCTGACGCCGGGGAACAGGGGACAGGCGTCTTCACAACCCATGGACACCATTAAATCGGGATGAAAAACTCCTTGTATTGCATCAAGTGATGTGGGCCTCCGGTACGCCATATCGATACCCTTTTCACTCATGGCCGTTACCATGTCCGCATTCACCTCCGCTGCCGGTTCACTCCCCGCACTTTCAACATCGAGCCGATCCCCGAAATAGTATCGCGCGAAACCACTCGAGATCTGGCTCCGGCAGGCATTCTCTTTGCAGACAAAAAGAACTCGTTTTCTCCTCAGTTCCGGCCGCACAAGTTCGCCCGCTTTTCCCCTTGCATCGGCAAAGGCGGTGGGATGATTTTCTATGTCTCCGACATGTTCTATCATTCGATAGCCCAGGGTTCCCTCAAAATGAGCGCCCACCGCGTCGAAGAAATACTTGGCTGCCATCTCAGTCCCTTCAAAAAGGTTCTTTCCCTTGGTGGCGCCCACTGCCAGCAGGAGGCCTTTTCGCCATTTACGGCCGGGATCGGTGAGTTTATGGGTATATCTCCTGGCCCACAGAGCCTGGGACCGGTCGATCAGGCCCTTCAACTGGGCCGTTGGACCGTAGAAGAAGATGGGAGTGGCCATCACGACCAGGTCCGCTTTCCAGAGCAGGTGATACACTTCCTGCATATCATCTTCCAATGGACAGAAGCCCTTCCGGTCGCAGGTTCCGCACTCCTGGCACGGATTGATATGCATTCGCGCAACACCCAGTTGCCGGGTGTGGGCGCCAAGTTTCTCCGCCTCCTCCAGGAAGGTAGAAAGCAGGGATGCAGTGTTCCCCTTTTTTCGTGGACTCCCCTGTAATCCGAGAACAAACATCAATCGTGCTCCTTTTCCATGGCAGGTTGGCCCGTTGTGCCCGTTGACCCGTTGAGCGGTTGGCTCATTTTCACTCTCTAGTTCTTCCTCCTCTCCGGGACATACGCGTGCGGAATGTTTTCCTCATTCCACTCCTTTGATACATAAAGATTGCAGTAGCAACTGCCGTACTCCTTCACATCGGGCTCGCGATACACACAGGGGCAGATGATGTCTCTATCTTTTTCACGATCCTCGGACGCCAGCCTGCAGGGACACGCCATGTATCCATACCGTTCTTTATTGGTAAGAAGGGCTTCCAGGAGCTGGGCGACGTGTTCCTTGTCCTTGTTAAAAAAATATCCCTTTGGCTCCTGCACCTTTCTCAGTGTTTCGAACAGCAGTTCCACGTTGTTGGTAAGCCCCAGCGCTTCTCTGATCTCGTCTTCCTTATGCCCCACGATGACCTTGTCCCCGATAATAACGGTCGGGAACGAACAATTCGGGTTCCATTTCCTGACTTCCTCCAGGATGGCGGCCCGCTCTTCCCCTTCCAGCAGATCCACATCCGTAAAGTCATACTTCACCATGCAGTCATTCAAGAACCGTTTCGTGGCCTTGCAATGGCCGCAGGTGCTCAACGAATAGACTTTGATAGAATTTTCCATTTTGTTCTCCCTCCAGTTTGCTCTGTTCACTGAATAATCGCACTTAAATGCCGTTCAATTTCCTCCCTGGGGAGCGCTCCCACCTGGGTATTGACCATCTGCCCATCCTTGAAAAAAAGCATGGTCGGAATACTGCGTATCCCATACCGAGAGGCAACTCCGGGATTTTCATCCACATTCAATTTCGCGATCTTCACTTGGCCCGCGTATTCCTTTGCCAGCTGTTCCAGGATAGGACCAATCATGCGGCAGGGACCGCACCAAGGTGCCCAGGCGTCCACGATCACCGCACCGGGATAGGACATCACCTCGGAATCAAAGGTGCTGTCCGATATGTTTACCGGGGCGTCATGAACGGCTCCCACGGGCAGTGGTGTCTTGCATTTCCCGCACACGGGTTTGTCCCCGAGTCGATCCCGTGGGACCTTGTTTTTTGCGCCACACTTCGTACACTTCAAGAAAACATTGCCCATGTCATTTCATCTCCTTCAACCTCGCCCTCAGCAGAACCTCTCAAACTAACACCCCTCGTCTTCAATAATCACCGCCCCTGAAGATGCGGGTTCGGCCGGTTTTGGAGGTGCTTTTCGAACCGCTTCAATTTTGGGTTTCTCCTTGACAGCTGCTGACGTTTTTTTCGCAGCTATTCGGTCAGGGTTGACAACGGCAAGGACAAGGCCAAGGGCCACCAGGATCGCGGCGGCCCATGCCTTCGCTTTCCTGGATCCAACAGGCAACGTCTCCGGATCGCCCAGCTTGTTTTCGACCTTTTCCACCAGCCAGTACGCGCCCACCGCCATCAGGCACACCAGGAGTGCGATAAGCCCCGAGTTGATCTTCAGGACATCCGACAGACGCACGGCCCCCATACTGCCGGAAGAATAAAATTGCTCAATGAGCGGAAAAAACTCTGCAAAAACAATTGATCCCAGGATCATTCCCACCACAAATATCAATCCGTCCAGTTTCCCCGAAACTGCGGACACGACCGACGTAGTGGGACAGTAGCCGCCGATGACGAACCCCATCCCGAGGACGAATCCTCCGACAATCTGGGGCCAGATATAGGTCGGCAGGAGGTATATTTTTGAAAGGTCCATCCAGCCGAAGACCGAGAAGAAAAGCAGTCCCAGCATGCATACCACGATTGCCGTGAACATGACCTTCAGCACCGCGAAATCCTTGAGATAAAAAATGGCTACCAGCTTCCTTGCGTTTCCAAACCCGGCCCTTTCCAGCAGAAATCCGAACAGAACCCCGATCAGGCCGGCAAGCTGCAGGCTGTAGGCGAAATCAAACCACCCGTACTTGTAGAGAGGTCCCATCACAGCCACTCCTTTCTCAGGAAATACGCTGTCGCGTATGCTCCTGCAAAGATGCAGAACATGAACACCCAGCTCCCGAATGCCAACTCTGAGGCGCCGGTCAATGCCTGTCCGCTGGTACACCCGCGGGCAAGCCTGGCGGCGAATCCCGAAAGGATCCCTCCGAAGAGGGCAAACCAGAGCCGCGCGCTTACCCCGATGTTCGGGCCGCGAATAACCTCCCCTTTGACCCTGTTGGAGATGAAGGCGGAGAACAGGCCTCCCAGGCCGGCCCCCAAGGTAAGAAACACCAGCCACGCCATGAGCGGCGATCTCCCCCCAACCAGGTATCTTGCATAATATTTGTTTGCCGCTGCATGTTCGGGGGCCACCAGGTGCATACCAGCCGTGGCGATCCTTGCGAAGGAAGCAGATGAACCAAGTCCCCTTCCCATGGTATAAAAGGTGAACAGCAACACCAATCCCAGCAACGTGCCTATGACGTACGGATTCGCATAACGTGTCTTCATAACATCACTCCCTTCCCTTCATGTTCCCAGAACACAAACGTAACCATGTCAACATTCATCTATCGTGAGGCATTCGCTTCTCCAAAGCCCATTCTGCCATTTGTTTTACGGAGCAATGGCGAAGTGCACCGTCGAGGTACACGGTAAATTCACTTTTATCACTGGCGAGTTGCAATACCTTCTCTTCCGCGTCCTCGAAACCCAGCAATTCCGCGATCCTGGCCGCAAGTCCCCGTTTTATGGGATCAGAAGACGAAAGAAACGGCATAACGTGTGGAACCGCGTCCGGAACAAGTTCCGGACGCTTTTCCGCAAGTCGCGCGATCCCCCAGAGCACTCCTCGCTGCATCAGTTCGTGTTCCTGGAAATTGCCGTCTTCCCGTATATAGGATAGTAAGATATTTGCGTACTCGGTTGCAAGACCTTTGTGCCTTGCCAGGATCTCACCCATAGCCTCCGGAGAACCCCACCCGATACCGCCGGACTCATCATTTAGATTCCACATGAGCCTCCGCAGGATAATCCGCGCGGATTCCATATCCTTGTCTGCAAGGTCCGCAACAATGATCCCCATTGCGGTTATGGCGTGCCATCTCACCTGGTCATTGGTATCACATAGGAAAGAAAAAAGGGGGTTGATGACTTTCCGGGGAGGGAAGGATCTGAATTCCGGGAGTACGGCAGGGAAATCAGAGGATTCAAGGAGTTTTCTTACCCACCGCTTGAGGCTGCGGCCCTTCAACTCCTGCATGTTCACCATCCCCTCTATCTCACGCGTCCTCTGAGAAAGAGATACAATCCCCGGGACAGAAACTCATGACCTCATAGATCTCTTCTTCGGGATATTCCTCCAGATCCTGGATTTCGATAAAGCCTGTCTCCCTGTTTCTTATAAAGACTTCGGGGCACAATTCAAGACATGTTTCACAATCAGAACAATCACTGATGTTAATGGCCGGTACCTTTTTCACTCGTGCTTTCCGCCCTTTCCCGCTTCCATGCAAGATACTCGGCATAGGTAAACCCGCTGCCCAGATCGGAGGGCACATTCTTCCCGTGACCGCACTTTCTACAAACCCGGCAGCGGGTTTCACCGCACATCTGGCATTCAAAGCAATCGGGACATTTCTCCTTTTGAGCACACTCAAAAGGCATTATCCACCTTCCAGGCCTCCCAGACCTTGCCCACGAGATCGGGCCCTGGTTTCAGGGTAGGTTTTCCGGGTTCCCAGCCGGACGGCGTTGCTTCACCGCCCTTTGTCTTTCGAACCAGCTGGAATGCCTTTACCTGCCGGATCAGTTCACTCACATTCCGGCCCACCGGAGGTGTCATGATTTCAATGGCCTGGATCACCCCGTCCGGATCGATGATGAAGCGACCTCTCATCTCAACACCCGCATCCGCATCATAGACCCCGTAAACCTTTCCGATTTTTCCCGAACCATCCGAAAGCATTGGAAAAGGAACACCGCCGTCAACCATTTTCGAAAGTTCATCTTCTTGCCACATCTTGTGGACAAAATGGCTGTCCACGCTCAAAGACAATACGTCTACACCCATGGACTGGAGTTCTTCATACTTGGTGGCAACTGCCGCCAGCTCAGTCGGTCAAACGAACGTGAAATCCCCGGGGTAAAAGCAGAGGACCACCCACTTACCCAGGTAATCCGAAAGGCTTACCTGTCCGAAGGTTCCATCCTGGTACGCCGGTGCCTCAAAATCCGGGGCCTTTGCTCCCACTCTTGCTGCCGCCATTTCAACCACCTCCTTTTCCATAGCTTGCCCTTTTGTCTCAGTTTCATTCCCCGGCGCGCCGACCTTTGCTCCGGTCGGTTTGCCGCATCCTACCTTGAGTTCTTTCATACAACCACCTCCCTTCCTAAGGTCTCGATCAAATTTCAAGGTACCAGCCTAGCACAAGACAACATATTTTTACATGGTAAATTCGGTCACCCAGAAATCATGGAGGTTGCAAAAACTGGTGGCATAGAACCGCTTCCCCTGCTCTGGTTCTATCTCATAGCTCGACACAGGCTTTTTGTCAGTAGGGTAAAAAGTCTTTGCGCCGATGACTTTCCCGCCGTACGAAACAAGAGTATGCCGGACAATATAATGTTTTTTGCTCATGGGGTGCATCGTCTGAATCGTGACTTTTCGGCCTTCAACGTGAACCTTGGGCACGTGAATGGCGACCTTCTTCGCCCATCTGCCCGGATTCTGTTTCGTGTAAACAACCCCTGATGGAAAGGCGCCCCCCGACGCAAACACCTTCTTTCCTGTGGCGAGCAGTGCACCTGCTGTGATAAACGCCGATTTCTTCAAAAAATCTCTTCTATCACTCATGATAAACCTCCATTCATTTCGAAAGCCTGTTTATGAATTCCCTTGCAGTGACCTAATACGCCTCTTCATAGGCCAACTCCTCTTTGGTGACCTTCCCCTTGAACAAATAGTAGGCCCAGATCTGATATGCAAGGACAATGGGAATAAAAATGAGCACGACAATGAGCATGATTTTCAAAGTCAGTGGGCTTGAGGATGCATTATGGGCGGTGAGGCTGTATGCCGGGTTCAGGCTCGACGGGAACATATTCGGAAACAGCCCGATGACTCCAAAAAAAGTGGCACCCGCAATAGTCACCGCGGAGAAAAACCATGCCGTCCAGTATTTTTCTTTTGCCAGGAATATCCTGGTACCCAGGAGCGCAAGTACGGTGACGAGGATCACGAGAAACAGTGTTGGGTGGGCCAGGTAATTGGCATAAAGATTTGTTGCAAACTTGGAGGCAATGAGAAAAATAACTGCCACCACAAGGAGCACGGGCCAGAGTTTCCGGGCTGTGGCCCCCGCCCTTTCATGAATCGCTCCCTCGCTCCTGACCGCCAGCCATATGGCGCCGTGGACAAGGAAAAGCAAAAGAAAAAGCACTCCTCCTAAAAGGCCATAGGGGTTGAGAAGCGTAAACAGGGTGCCGTGATACACCCCCTGCTGATCAATGGGAATGCCGCGGAAGATATTTGCAAAGGCGGCGCCGAACAGGATTGCCGGGAGGAGGCTGCCCAGGAACATGGTTGTATCCCAGATCTTTTTCCATCCCGAACTCTCAACTTTTCCCCTGAACTCCAAGGAAACACCTCTGACAATGAGAGAGAACAGGATAAGCATCAAGGCCGAGTAAAGAGAACTGAACATGACCGCATAGACCTTTGGAAAAGCGGCAAAGGTAACTCCTCCAGCCGTAATGAGCCATACTTCATTCCCATCCCACAATGGCCCCATGGCATTGTATACGATTCTTTTTTCTTCCTCGCCTCTTGCAACAAATGGGAGGAGCGCCCCTAACCCAAGATCAAATCCATCCGTAAAAAAATAGATGGCCCAGAGAAGTCCCCAGAGCAAAAACCACACATTTTGTAGTGCCATTTCGTCCTCCTTTTCAGGTAATGAAACGCGCCGCCGAGGGCTGCGTTATGAGACGGTTTCAGGTCCCCTTCGAGCGTTCTTCATGATGAGGTAAACGCCCACCGCACCCAGCAATCCATACACCACGATAAATGCCAGAAAGGTGGTGAGAACCTGTGACGTGGCAATCGGAGAAACAGCATCTGATGTCTTCATAACCCCGTAGACGATCCAGGGCTGTCGACCCACCTCTGCAAGAACCCAACCCAACTCAACCGCCAGGTACGGTAAGGGAATCGACCATAACATAAGCTTCAAATAACCGGGGCTCTCCGCCAGCCTGTTCCTCTTGAACCATCCGACGATGGTCATGAGGGCGAAATAGAAACCCAGGGCAACCATGGTATTGAATGCAGCATAACTGATGAAAACAGGGGGGCGTTCATCGCGTGGGAAATCCTTCAATCCCTTCACTTCTCCACTCAGGCTGTGCGTTGCCAGAAGACTCAGTAGGTCCGGAATGGGCAGAATCTCAACGGCATTTTTTTCATTCTTCTCATCGGGAATGGCGAAAAGATACTTGGGCGAATGGGTTGTGGTTTTCCAGTGAGATTCCATGGCCGCCAGTTTTGTTGGTTGCTTTTCCGCCAGATCTGATCCGTGCAAATGCCCCTCGACCACCTCAAAGAGAGAAAATACAAGACCAAAAGCCAGTGCAATGCGAAAGCTCTTCGTGAAGAATTCCAAATGCTGTTTTCTGAGGAGATGATAGGCGCTGATCCCCATGACGAAAAACGCGCTGAGTATGTATGCGGCACTGACGGTATGGAGGAATTCCAAAATCGCCCATTTCTGAAATACCACGGCACCGAAATCATTCAACTCGGCCCTGCCGTTCCTGACAACATAGCCTACGGGATGCTGCATCCAGGAGTTGGCGATCAGGATCCAGAGAGCGGAGAGGCTGGAAGCCCCTGCGATAAACCACATGACCGTTGCATGGGCTTTCCTGGAAAGCTTTTTCCAGCCGAATATCCACACTCCCAGCAGTGTGGATTCCAGGAAAAAGGCGGCAGTTGCTTCAATAGCCAGGAGTGATCCGAAAATATCTCCTACGAATGCTGAATACCGGGACCAGTTGGTTCCAAACTGGAATTCAAGGGTGATCCCGGTCACGATCCCCACCGCAAAATTAATCAGGAAAAGTTTCCCCCAGAATTTCGTCATTTTCAGGTAGGTCTCATCGCCGGTCCGAGCATACTTGGTCTCCATAACGGCCACCATGATTGAAAGGCCCAGCGTGAGGGGAACGAACAAGAAATGAAACATGGTGGCGGCGGCAAACTGCAACCGTGAAAGAAACAGAACGTTCATAAGAAATCCTCCTTTCCTCCTTGTGAATCTTTCCAGATTCCGATATCTGAAAAAGCGAATCCCTATTCGCTGTTACTGCAGGTTGATCCCCACAGGCTGTTTTCTTCCTCAAGCAGGTTTTCCATTGTGGCTTCTCCGAGGGTTTTCCTCAACTGATCCCTCGCCTTTTCCCAGACCCGGTGGACGCCGCAGGAGGGGCTTCTGAAGCAGGATTCCGGTCTGAGAAGACAATCATTCAGAAACAGCTCTCCCTCGATAGCCTCAACAACATCCAGCAGGCTCAAATTTTCCGGTGAAACAAGGAGCCTGTATCCTCCCTTTGTTCCTTGCACGATTTCCAGGATTCCCGCTCTGGCGAGTTGCTGGGCGATCTTGGTCAAGAATTGTCCTGGAATATCCATTTCACGGGAAATCTCTTTCCGGGGAATAATCCGGTCAGCATTTCCGGCCGAGAGATACAGGGTACATCTCACCGCATATTCACCAGCCCTTGTTAACCTCATGGGCACTCCTTATATAGGACAATTAAGATCATTTAAATCCTATATAAGAAGAAACCCTTTGTCAATAGGAAAAGACGATCTTTTCCTCTCTTTATGGGGACAGATTGCATACGGTCGTTCAAGAAAAGGGAAAACCCTTTTCGCTGACAACAGGGAGGTGAGAAGCGGGCTTTAAAAGGTCACAACCTCAAAACCGTCCGCATAATACCGGGCAATACTCGGGTGCCCCATCATCTCATCCAGGAGTGTGAGCCCCTCGGCCTTCACCCCATCCAGGGAGCCCATTTTGCTGGCGCACGCCTTGCAGGTCCCGTCTATAAGGCCCTGCGCCTTTGCCTTTTCATAAAGCTGATGCATAGAATTGTCTTTTTTTGCGAGTTCAGGGACCAGCTTGGTCGCAGACCCTTCTATGACCAGTTTGACCTCATGCCCCCTGCTTTTCATGTCAAGAGCATTTAGGAGGACATGGATGAAACACATGAGATCGCCGTTATAGGCGAAAAGAGCAAATTTTTTCATTTCGGCTCACTCTCCTCAATCCGGCAGGGCTTGCGCAACTTTTTTCGCCAGTGACCGGCAGGCTTCCAGCCCCTTTTCCTCGGGCACATACTGGATCCGCACGCCGGGATCAATTACATCCAACTTCGTTGCCTCCAGTTCCCGGTTGATGAGTTTTACCGCCTCTCCGCTCCATCCGAAGGAACCGAATGCGGCCGCCACCTTATTGAGGGGCTTGAGACCCTTAATGTAGGTCAGAAAATCGGCCACCGTGGGAAAGAGCCCGTTGTTCAGCGTGGGAGAGCCCACAATGACCGCACCCGCATCAAGAATCTCCGTGATGATATCGCTCCGGTGGCAGGCCCTGAGTTTCATGGGGATTGCGGGCACACCTTCTTCACCGAGTGTTTCCGTGATGGTCTTGGCCATCTTCTCGGTACTGTGCCACATGGTGTCGTACACAATGACAGCCTTGCGCTTTGGTTTCTGTTCGCTCCATTCCCTATAGGCATTGATGATTTTGGCGGGGTCCTGTCTCCACATGACACCGTGATCAGGGCAGATCATATCGATTTCCAGCTCCATATCCGTAATCTTGTCAATGAGCTTCAGGATTAAGGGTGCATACAGGAGCAGGATATTGGCGAAATATTTCTTTGCATGATACATGATGGCGTCGCCGATCTGGTCGTCAAATCGCTCCGGACCGGCGTAATGCTGACCGAACCCATCACTGGAAAAAAGGATCTTCTCCTCTTTCAGGTAGGTGAACATGCTGTCCGGCCAGTGGACCATCCTTGTCTCCAGGAAAGTGAGGGTCCTCTTGCCGATACTCAACTCCCCGCTGTTTTCCACGGGCTGGTAATTCCATTTCTGGGAAAAATGCCTGGAAAGGTTCTTCTGCCCCATCTTGGAGCAATAGATGGGTTTGTCCTCGCCGATCCGGTGCATCACTCTTGGAAGCCCGCCTGTGTGGTCCATTTCGGTGTGGTTGCTCACCACGTAATCAATTTTTTTCGGGTCAACTAACTGGCTGATACTGTCGAGCAATTCATCTGCGAACTCTTTTTTCACCGCGTCAATCAACGTGATTTTTTCATCCATGATAAGGAAAGAATTGTACGTGCTTCCCTGGTACGTGGAATATCCGTGAAAATCTCTCACGTTCCAGTCAATAACCCCCACCCAGTACACATCTTTTGCGATTTCAATCGGTTTCATGATGACATATGCCTCCAATCTAAAAAACGGCTCCCTCTTCCTTCACGTAATAGAGGAAGTCATACCGAATCATTCTTGCTTCATGTTCTATTCTACCCTCGGATTGTTTCCTTTTGAAGGACCCGGTTCCTACAGACGGCTTCTATTCACAAAAAAGCCCCGGATCTTATTATAACTGAAAGATCCGGGGCCCTGTCTTTCTATTCAGGTTCAAAGAGATCCTTGGTTGCACCACAGATTGGGCAGGTCCAATCATCGGGCACATCAGCAAAGGCGGTACCAGCATCAACGCCATTTTCAGGGTCGCCTGCCTCAGGATCATACACATATCCACAAACCGTACACACGTACTTCTCCATTCTCGTTTATCCTCCTCTCCAGTAATTTTTTCCTGTATCCTCGATCTTATGAAACGCTTCAACTGCCCTCTTATGCCGCTTCAAGTTCACGGCGTGCCGCCATATCAAAGAGCACCCGGTCCCTTGCCTTGTCAATGCCGAGGGCCTGCCGCTTCTTGTCAATATGCTCGATCATCATCCTGGCCATCTCGTATGGATCAACGGTAAACCCCCACTTTCCAAATCCCATTCCCTCGAGCCCGTCAAAAAGCAGTTTATGGAACTTGGTCTCCTCGATGATGGGAAATGTGACGCCAAATACCGTGTAGACACCCGAAGCCACGAAATACTGTCCGATAGAGATAGCCTTCTCGCTCATCCATTCCGGTGCAGCCCCGGCAGCAGGAAGATCCGCGATGCTGTCTCCAAGTCCCCCGATTCTAACCATCTCGGACGCGGCGATGAGGATCCTGCTGTTGTCAACACATGAACCCAGGCCCAGGACCGGGGGCATGCCCACGGTCTCGCAGACTTCCCGCAGACCGGCTCCGGCGAGATGAGCTGCTTCGGGCGTACACAGGCCAGCCTTACCGAGTGAAATTTGGGAACACCCTGTCTGGAGTACCAGGACATCGTTCCTGATCAGTTCCTTGACCAATTCCACATGGACCCAGTCCTGTTTCACCCGCGGGTTCGTGCACCCGACCACCCCGGCCACACCCCGGATCCGACCATTGATAATATTATCGTTCAAAGGTGTGTAAGATGACCGGAACGTCCCGCCAAGCATATAGTTCACATATTCATGAGAAAACCCCATCACTGCAGTGGTCTTTTTCTTGGGGATTTCTATGGGAAGTTTCCGGTTCTTGAACCGCACAATACCCATTTCCACAATGGCATCCGTACACTCTCTCGGTTTATGCTCATCAAGCTCAATGTGCTCTGCTCCCTCAATATGACAGCGGGGATTCGTTGTAAAAAACCTGGTCCCGTAACAGTCAGCAACCGCTGACAGACCCTGTTTGATGCACTGGATATCCACCCCCATGGCATCGACCGCACCGGTCACGATGACTTCCTCTGTAGACTGAAAATTTCCTGCATGGGGAATCCCGTGCCGGCTCATCATCTCGGCGCCGGAACAGCACATGCCCACCAGGTTGATTCCTTCCGCACCCGCATCCTTTGCCGCCTGGATCAGAGAGGGATCATTGACCGAATCAAGCATGGATTCAAAAAGGTTGGGTTCATGCCCGTGAATAATGATGTTCACGTGGTCTTCTTTCAGTACCCCCATGTCCACTTCAGTGCGCACGGGTGTCGGCGTGCCGAAGAGGATATCGGATATCTCTGTTGCCACCATAGATCCACCCCACCCATCGGAAAGGGCAGTCCGGTTGATCTGCTTGGTAATATTCTCGTAGTCCTGGTCAACACCAATATGAGTCCGATGCATCAGTTCCATGATTTCCCGCATGGCTCCCCGGGGAACTACCCCGTGTTTCCGCCAAGTCTCCAGGGTCTTTTCCG
>Ga0307419_10000015_pt1 | contig 56442 bp, 49 predicted proteins | sample SalMarWE160230MG_2_FD_202512 | JGI IMG/M metagenome (GOLD analysis project Ga0307419, IMG submission 202512) | Salt marsh sediment microbial communities from the Plum Island Ecosystem LTER, Massachusetts, United States - WE1602-30 | ecosystem: Environmental > Aquatic > Marine > Intertidal zone... | reverse complement strand
AGTAATCCGGAAAGGGTTTTGGCTATGTCCAGGGCTTATATTAAAGCTATGCAGGATGAAGGTATGGCTGCTACAGTGAAGCATTGGCCCGGTGATGGAGTGGATGAGAGGAATCAGCATTTATTAACTTCTAAAAATTCTCTGGAAATGGATAAATGGCTAGATTCTTATGGAAAAATATATAAGGAGCTTTTTAAATGCGGAGTTTTGACCCTGATGAGTGCCCATATATCATTACCTGCCTATTATAATAAAAATAATATGTATAAAGATCCCAGAAAGATGCTGCCGGGTTCGCTTTCTAAAGAGCTAAACATAGACTTACTTAGAAGAGAGTTAGGATTCAATGGATTAATTACTTCAGACGCCAATTACATGGCCGGTTTTTTATGCCATGGTAAAAGAGAAGATCTGATACCAATGGAAATTGAAAACGGAGTAGATATCGCGCTTGGATGCACCAGTGAAAAAGATATAGAATACCTTAAAAAAGGACTAGAAAATGGGAAACTTTCAGAAAAAAGGCTGAATGAAGCCGTGATCAGGGTTCTTGGTTTAAAAGCTTCGCTGGGTCTTCATAAAAAGAAAATAGATGGGACACTAGTTGGATCAGAAGCTAATGTAAAAAAAGTTCTTAAAAATAGCCAGCATATGCACTGGGCTACTGAGTGCATTGAAAAATCCATAACTTTGGTAAAAGATACACAAAACATACTGCCGATCTCCAGCATTAAACATAAAAGGATTCTACTGATTGAGGGTAAAGTTAATGCATTTATGGGTCTGCCTGAAAAGTTAGGTCTTAAAAAATACCTTGAGGCAGAAGGTTTTATAGTCAAAGAGTTATGCACGCTTAAAGATTTAGAAATTGATAAGACTAATTTTGATCTGATTATATATGCTATGGCAGAGGAAGGTAATATAATAAAACCCCGAATCTCCCTTGATTGGGAAAAATTACATGGAAATCCTATGAACTCAGTATTGAGGTTCTGGCATTATGTTCCCACTATTTTTATTTCTTTTGGAAGCCCTTATCATCTGTACGAAGTACCGGAAGTAAAAACTTATATCAACTGCTATACGCCTATTGACATGACTAAACAGACAGTGGTAAAAATGCTAGTAGGAAAAAAATCCTTTAAAGGAATAAATCCGGTCGATCCGTTTTGTGGATTGGAAGAAGCAAGAATATAATCATATATACGTAAAGTATCAAAAATGAATATCGGTAAACCTAAACTAATAAGAAAAATAAACAGGAAAATAATTCTGGATGCGATCAGGGAAGAACGCAGTTTTTCACAGCCTTATATTTCCAGGAAAGTCGGTGCCTCAAAACAGACTATAAATAAAATCATTACAAACCTGCTCAATGAGAATTTAGTGGTAGAAGCAGGCATTGGTGAATCTACCAAAGAAGGAGGCAAGAAACCACTTCTCCTTAAGTTTAATCCAAAAGGCGGGTATATCATTGGGATCATATTAACTCATAAGATAACAGCAGCCCTTACAGATCTATCTGCAAATATCATTTCAGAAAAAACAATACCTATCAATTTGAAATTGGGTCGTAAAGAAGTTTTTATCAGTTTAACTAAGTTAATAAAGAATATCATTAATGAAATAGAGTCTAAAAAAGATAAGATATTAGGGATAGGCATTGGAATACCTGGGATTACAAGCAATAAGAAAATAAAATTTTTACCAAGATTTTCAGATTGGAAAAATTACACGCTTGTCGATGAATTAAGTAATGAATTGGGCATAAAGATTTTTATAGAAAACGATAACAGATTAAGAATATTCGGTGAAAAATGGTTTGGACTTGCAAAAAACATCAATAATTTTGCTACAATTTATATCGATGAAGGTTTTGGTGCAGGTTTTTTTTATGAAGATAGTATAATTGCAGGAGCAAATTACCTTTCAGGTGAGATTGGTCATATAAAACTTAAGAGAAATGGTCTTAAATGCGGCTGTGGGAATAACGGTTGTCTTGAAACTCTGGTAAACCTTAACGGAGTAAAAAGTCTTTTTAAAGAAAAATCAAGTACGGGTGAAATCAGGCATTCTTCTTTTTATGATAAATTTAAAAATATCGAGCATTTGATCACTTTTGATGTCTTATTTGATTATTTCCACAAAGGCGATCAGCTAGCACAATCAATAGTCAAAGAAATAACTTTTTGGCTGGGAGTCGGTATTTCCATAATTACATCAACTCTAGATCCCGATTTAATTATCATTAACGGACCTTATATTTCTGGCGGAGAGCCGCTCCTTAAAGAATTAAAAGGTGTATTAAGAAATCATTATTTGCCAGGCATAAAAAAAGAAATAAACCTAAAATTTTCTCAATTAGGCGAAAAAGCAGGTTTATTTGGTGCAGTTGGACTGGTATTGGATAATACTCTTTAAATACTAAAGCATATAAAGAATATAATAGTTTGCCAATTAATATTTTAAGAGCAAAATTTTTTATTTATTATCTTAATATATTTAAAAGATTTCTTGCTATTGCAATTAAAGGTATAAATAAAGGTAGAAAGGACGTATTATGGCAAAATATCAAGACCTGGCAGACTTCATAATCAAAGGCGATAATGTAAAAAGCAAGGAAATTGCACAGAAACTGGTAGATGAGGGAGTATCTGCAGTGGAGATTCTAAATGATGGACTTATGCCTGGTATGGATGTAGTGGGTAAAAAGTTTAAAGCTAACGAGATGTACATACCTGAAGTACTGATAGCCGCAAGAGCTATGCATGCTGCTATGGAGGTAATAAAACCACTGCTTTCCAAATCTGATACAAATACCATAGGTGTGGTAATAATAGGTACAGTACAGGGAGATCTCCATGACATAGGTAAAAATCTTGTAGGAATGATGCTTGAGGGTGCCGGATTTACAGTAATAGATTTAGGTGTCGATGTTCCTCCCCAAAAGTTTGTGGAGGAGTTAAATAAAAATAGTGCCCGGCTCTTGGCGCTTTCAGCTCTTCTCACCACTACAATGGTGTCCATGGAAAGTGTAATAAAAGCAGTAAGAGCCAGTGATGGTAAAAGTATAAAGGTAATGGTTGGCGGCGCACCTCTAACTCAGGAGTATGCTGACTCTATCGGAGCGGACGGTTATGCCCCTGATGCATCAAGTGCAGTGGATCTGGCAAAAAGTCTCCTGTAGGAAATATAACCTAATGGCTTATCTAATAAAAAAATAATTTAGATATATAACAGGTCGCAAGATAGAAGCTTACATTTTTATAATGCATGGATTTAAAATAGAAAGACAAGTTTTATAATAAAATAGATTGTCTTTATATATAAAATTTACATAAAAGAATCCTTCCCATACAGAATTTATCAGAATCGATAAAGATCTTCTTTTATATATAGGATTGAGTTATACAGTAAAGAACTTATATAAGATTATAGATAATATATATTGATTGGATTTATATATATGTATATCGAGGATAGAGAACATAGAAGGATAAAATTTATAGTATGTGATGTAATTTATGATGAACTAAAAAATAAAATACCAAAAAACTGGAAAGTAACAAATTTTGAAAAGAGACTTCACGAGCGCAGTGACTTTCTTAGAGAAAAGCTTCAGACTGAGATAAATAAATCTCAAGATTATGATATTATTGTCTTAGGATATGGACTTTGCGGCAATGGAGTGGTAGGACTCGTGTCCCCAAAAACACCTCTAGTTATTCCGAGGGTTGATGATTGCATCTCACTATTTTTAGGTTCTTCTGAGGAGCGAAAGAAGCAGTTAAAAATTGAACCGGGCACTTATTTTTTGACCCGGGGATATATCGGAGAAGCTGAAGATTGCATTGCATCAGGATTTTCTGAAACAAAAGATAAATATGATAAAAAGACCCGGCAGTGGATAATAAAAGAAATGTTAAAAAACTACAGAAGAATTGTTTTTATCAACACCGGTAATTACGATCCGTCTGAATGGAGAAGAAAAGCCAAACGGGAAGCAGCTAAGCTGGGGCTAAGATTTGAAGAACTTAAGGGGCCAAACAAATTATTGGATAAAATTATAAAAGAAAATTAGGACAGTCAATTTATAACAGTAAAACCTAGCAGCAAAATGACTTTTAATATGTTTGGATAAAAATGTGCTGAATTTATAACTTATTAAGATAAAAAATAAGGTTAGTGATAGAGAAAGGGTAAAAGCATGGTAACTATAGTAACCGGAAGAGACTGCGAGGTTAAGTTCGGGCTCGGACTTCCAACAGTTATAATAGGAGAGAGAATTAATCCTACCGGTAGAAAAGAACTGGCAGAAGAACTAAAGGAAGGTAAGTTAAATATAGTTGAAGAGGATGCAAAAAAGCAGGAAGAAGCAGGTGCTGATATAATAGATGTAAATGTAGGAGCAGTTGGAGTAAACGAAGAGGAAATGCTCCCCAAGGCGGTAAAGAAAGTGATAGAAGTTACTAGTGGGCCGATTTGTATAGATTCTGCAAATCCTAGTGCGATTAAAAAAGCTCTGGAAGTTTATCCTTATAAGATTCTGATAAATTCTGTAAACGGAGAGGAAAAATCTATGGAAAAGATACTTCCTCTTGTAAAAGAAAGCGGAAGTGCGGTAGTTTGTCTGACTATGGACGAAAAAGGTATCCCTAATGATTCCAGTACCAGAGTTGATATAGCCAGAAAAGTTATAAAAAGAGCAGAATCACTGGGTATCCCAAGACAGGATATAGTGGTAGATTGCCTTGCGATGGCTGCAGCCACGGATTCCAACTCTGCAAGAGTGACCCTGGAGACTTTAATGAGAGTGACTGAGGAGTTTGGTGCTTCTACCACAATGGGTGTTTCCAACATTAGTTTTGGTATGCCAAATCGATCCCTGCTGAATATAAGCTTTCTTTCGATGGCTATACTAAATGGCCTAACTGCCCCTATAGTAGATCCTCTGATCAATGGACTGATAGAGGCAATTCGTGCCGCTGACTTTCTTGCGGGCAGGGATCCCTATGGTAAGAATTATATTTCGATGTATAGAAAAAAGTAGGCATATATTCCAGCCTGGTAACTAAAATATACTCTGTTGGTTTGTTTTTATTAGTGTATTTTTAATATTCTATAAAGATGTAACATGCCAAAGAAAAAGATTAAAATAAAAATTAACCCAATTGGTAAGAGTTTTATTTTGGAAAAGCCAACAAATGGGCTGGAGGCTATTGTCAATTCAGGCAACAAGATAAAATCAGTGTGCGGAGGCAAGGGTACCTGCGGGAAGTGCAGGATAATTATTCTGGATGGTAAAAATGCCCCCGTCAGTGGAAGAGAAAAAGAAATTCTAACCAGTGATGAGATAAAATGCGGCATAAGGCTCGCCTGCCAGCAGATATTTGACAGAGATTTAACTGTATATATCCCTTCTTCATCCTTAAGTGAGGAGCAAAAGCTTCAGGTTGAAGGAGAGGAACCAGATATTGAGGCCAAACCTGTATGTAATAAATATTTTCTAAATCTAAAAAAAGCAACTCTTAAAGATATAAAGCCTGACTTTGACCGGATAAACGAAGCCCTTAGAAAAGAATACAAAGTAGATGCCAAAACTATAGATCTTAAAGTTTTATCCCAGATGCCTTCTGCTATAAGAGAAAATTCATGGAAAGTTACAGCTACCTTAAGAGAGAATCCTTGGGAAAATGAAATAATCTCTATAGAGGGTGGAAATAAGACCGGAAGCAGCTATGGTATAGCCGTAGATTTAGGCACCACTAAAATTGCTGTTTTGCTTGTGGACCTATTAACAGGAAGGACCATAGATAGAATTGGTATCATAAATCCTCAGATAAGATTTGGCGAAGACGTAATGACCAGGCTTAGCTTTGCCATGCAAGCGGAGCTTAACCTAAAGAAAATCCAGGTTATGGTAATAGAATCCATAAATAAATCTGTAAAAAAGCTTTGCAATAGAAATAAATTGATGCCTGAGGATATAATAGAAATGACAGTAGTTTGTAATACTGCCATGCACCATCTTTTTTTAGGCCTACCCGTTAGTCAGCTTGCTCTTTCTCCTTTTTTACCTTTAACTACCAGAGCCATTCATTTAAAGGCAAGGGAAATTGGAATTGATATATCGCCGGGTGCCTACCTGTATATGCTGCCACCTATTGCCGGTTTTGTAGGTTCGGATCATCTGGCTATGATTTTAGCAACCCGGCTTTATAAGCAGAAAGGAAATTGCATCGGAATAGATATCGGAACTAATACTGAAATTGCTCTAAAAACCAAAAGAGGTATAATGAGCGTTTCTACTGCCTCAGGCCCCGCTTTTGAAGGTGCCCACATAAGATACGGAATGAGGGCAGCTTCCGGAGCAATAGAAAGGGTTATAATCGATCCTGAAACTTGTATTCCATCTATTAAAACTATAAATGACAAAAAGCCTGCAGGAATTTGCGGTTCGGGAATTTTAGATTCCATAGCAGAACTACTGAGGACAGGAATAATAGACCGAAAGGGAAAATTTAGAGCTGACAGTAGATGTTTGCGTAGAGACAGCAAGGGAAATCTGCAGTATATACTATCGCCTCAATTTTATAAGTCGCTAAATCATAAATCCCAATATACTAAATGTGAAGATAAATATGTTTCCATAAATCAGAAAGACATTGTAGAAATCCAGCTTGCCAAGAGTGCTATAAGAACCGGCATTGAAATTCTCCTGGAGGATAGTAGTATTGAATTTGGCAGGATCGATAAAGTAATAATTGCAGGTGCATTCGGCTCCTATATCGATCCTAAAAATGTAGTCAATATCGGGATGTTCCCAAAGGTTTCCTTAAAAAAAGTAACCCAGGTTGGAAATGCAGCAGGTGTGGGAGCAAAGATAGTGTTAATCTCCAAAAAGGAAAGAGAGCTTGCTGAAAAAATTGCCCAGAGGATAAAGTACCTGGAGCTGACCACATGTCCGGAATTCAACGACCATTTTGCTGTGAGTACGCTTTTCCCCGAAGCTAGTGAGATAATATAATGTGGTAATTTTCAGGTGATATAATCGCTGAGAATATAATCGTAAAAAATTCTTTAGCAGGATTAATTTAAAGTTAATATTTACACCATTTTTCCCAGTATAGGCTTTGGCTAATGATATAAAAATTTCACCTCTACTTTTTTAAATTCTCCCTGTAAAATATGTGCCCGAAAATCCTGGGTGAGACTTATAAATAAGTTTGGTAACTATATTTTTATGTGAGGCAATGTATAGGCTTTCAGATACTTTTTTGGATAAGGCAACAGGCTAAATCTAACGAAGAAATCTATAATTCTATTAGTGCTTTGACTACACCATCGCGATACGCCGCGACCATATCAAAGGCATCCTGGGTTTGTTCGAGCTTGAACCTGTGCGTTATCATAAAATCAACGCTGGCTCTGCCGGAAGCTACCAAATCGATGGTGGCCTGTGTGCACTTATTCTGTCTTCTGACGTCAATAATTGTGATTTCTTTTCTGCGTATTTTGTCTATAGCGAAAGAGATTCTTTCTACCCGCGGGATACCTATTAGCATTAGTTTGCCTCCCGGCTTGAGCAGCTCCACGCCCTGGTCGATTGTCTCCTGTTGGCCGGCACACTCAAAGACAACATCCATTCCAGCTGGCTGCCTTTGAAGAATTTCTTTGACTACATCCTGCTTGTCCGGATTGCCGACCCACGTTGTACCGGCATTTTTTGCTACCCGGATTCTTGCAGGGATTTTTTCGGTAACGTAACAGCCCTTTGCATTTTCGGCCTTTGCGCTAACAAGGCAGCTTAAGCCGATTGGGCCTGCACCGAGAACTGCTATATCGGCGTTTGGCAGCATCTGAGCTTGTCTGACAGAATATACTGCGATGGACAACGGCTCACACAAGACCCCCTGCTCAAGAGTGATTACGCCGTTGATTGGAAAACAGTTTTCCTCGGGCATAACGATATACTCACACAAGCAGCCATTACTCTGTCCCGGCGTGCTGAGAAAACGTAGATTGAAACAAGTATTCTCCCTGCCCCTGCGGCACTGGTCACATTTATGGCAGGACACAGCCGGATCTACTACTACCTGCTGGCCAACCTTAACACGTGAGACTTTACTGCCAATAGATTCCACCGTTGCGGTACATTCGTGGCCTACAATAAATGGATAATGGACAATTTGTGAGCCAATTCTGCCAGTCTCGTAATAGTGCACATCGGAGCCGCAGACGCCTACCTTCTCAATCTTCAGCAGGATCTCATCGTCTTTTTTTATAGTTGGTTCCGGCACATCTGTTATCTCCATCTGCCGGATATCGGTTAATAAAACCGCCTTCATAGAACTACTCCGGGAAAAACCTTACTTTTATACGTTCGCTTATTCTGTTTGACACAGTCTCTTTATAGCAAAAATTCACTGCTTTTGCCATAATTATTTCTTATGTCATTTAAAAATCAGTCCATTTTTAGCTTTTAAATGACAATTCTAAACCATAATTGACCTTCCCCCATTTATTGGACACATAGAATAGATTCATGGGTTAAAATGCATCCTTTCAAATTGGACTAGTTTTCGGAGGAAAGGTCACTTATTATTTCTGAAATTTTTTGTACACTAACAGCGCAAATATTTAAGAGCCAGGAAGATATCAAAAAAGGTGAATATATAAGTGAAGATAACCTAATAAAAGAATTAAATATACCTAATAAAAGTCAATGAAGGTTAATTATTCCAGAACCTCACTAAAACAATTAAAAAAAATTCCTAAAATAAAACAGATCGAAGTCTTAAAAATAATTGAAAAACTTAAAAATTATCCTGAAGCTGGAAAAAAATTAAAATGTCCTTTAAAAAATTTCAGATCACTTAAAGTTTGGCCTTATAGAATAATATATCAATATTCTAAAAAATATAAGATAATTTTTATAAATGTAATCCAGCATAGACAAAATGTTTATAAATGACTTTGAACATTACTTGTTTAAGAATTCCAGCATATCCTTCTGTACCTGCTGCATGTTGGAAAAAGTGAGGTTATTTTTATATTCCTTATAAATTTTCTTCTATTTATTAGCGGGATCAGTTTTTGTACTTGGCAGGGTCTTAGGAAAGCCGCTTTGACTTAATATTTTTTATTTCTCTTTAATATCTTGATGAATCTATCTACCAGTCTTGGTTCAAACTGGGTACCGCTGCATTTCTCCAGCTCTTTTATAGCTGCATTTTTACTAATAGCCTTTTTATAAGGCCTTCCTGTTACCATAGCTTCATAAGCATCGACTACGGTGATTACCCTTGAGAGAATGGGTATTTCTTCCCCCTTCAATCCCTGAGGATAACCGCTGCCGTCCCACCACTCATGAGAAGTTAAAATATATTCAGCAATGCTGGAGAGCTGATGGGAGGCAAGTGCGATTCGATATCCTATTTCAGGATGGCGTTTTATGGTTTCCCATTCTCTTTTGCTCAAGTTTTCCTTCTTGTTTAATATTATATCGAGTATAGCCACTTTTCCTATATCATAAATAGCCGCCAGAAGTGAAAGCTCCTCAATTTTGATTTTTGACAGTTTTATGGATTTTGCCAGCTTTAGAGACATTTCTTTTACTTTTTCGGTGTGTCTTTCAGTCTTGACACTCTTCTCAAATAATATTTTCTCAAGCGATGATATTATCGAACTTATAATACTCTTGGAATCAATCAGCTTGTGCCTGTACATATTGTCTTCTGCTTTTTTGATCACCTTAGAAAAATCCTGGTAATTTTTGTTTTTAGTCGACATTCCCAGGGATATGCTTAAGGGTATTTTGCTTTTTTTGGTCTTAGTGCTTTTATGCTTTACCCTCTTTATGATCTCTGATAATACATCTTCATCGGTCTTTGGAAGAAGTATGGAGAATTCGTCTCCTCCCCACCTGGCAACTATATCCTCTGTTCTACAGCATTTTTTAAGGACTTCTGCACAGCCTTTAAGGATTTTGTCTCCTTCCTTATGCCCAAATGCATCATTTATCAGTTTTAGTCCATTGACATCACCGATAATTACGCTTAGCGGCAGCTGCCTCCGGGTATCAAGCCTTTTTAATTCTTCTTCAAAATATGCCCTATTATACAAATCGGTAAGTCGGTCATGAAAAGACATATAGGACAGGCGCTCTTCTGTCTTTTTCCTTCCTGATATATCACGCATTATCCCTTCTATAGCAACCAGTTTTCCTTTCTGGCTAAAAAACGGCGTTATTAGTCCTTCATACCATATTGCCCTGCCGTTTTTATGGGTATATCTGATCTCTACTGGTTTTGAATATTTAAAACTGCCGTCAAGCACTTTTTTAAATATATTCCTGTCTTCCATATGAATAATCTTGTATATGAACTTCGGGTCGTCATAAAACTGTTCGGGAGTGTAACCCAGATTTCTTTTTACCGAAGGGCTGATGTACTCGTACCCTTGTTTAGGGATCAACCTGTATCTGAATACTATATCGGGGATATTCTCAATAAGAGATTTAAAAATTTTTTCATTTTCTTTTAATTTCCTTAAGGATTCCTTCTGTTTCATTTGCGGCTTTTGACTCCAAAATTACCAGTTTTTAATATTTTTATCCATTTTTAAATGCAGCCATGCCTGAAATTGCTTTTGTTAATTATAACCTAAATATATTAATAATTCATTAAAGAAACCTTTTTTTTAGTATATTTTAATTCTACACGACTTCGCTTTTTATCGATATTTTGATAAAATTGTCAACTAAATATTAATCAAAAAACTTATAGAAATCCTCTTTATAATATATTATTAATCCAATAAAAATTTAAAATTGTTATACACTTTATGATTTATTCCAGTAAAAATTTTGGTACTGCTCTAAAAGAGATAATAGAAAAAAAGAAAATAAAACTCAGAAGTCTGGGTAAAAAAACAAATCTTAACTATAGTTATTTCAGCAAATTGAAAAAAAGAAAAAACTGTCCTCCCATTTCAACTATACAACTAATTTCTCATGGGCTCGGTATACCCCCTGAATATTTTCTGGAATACAGGATTTATAAGATCAATAAACTTCTTAAAAAAAATCCCTACCTCATCAATACTACACTTGATTATATCAAAAATCTTGCAAGCAAGGATGAACTAAAAGTAGCCGAGAGAAAAAAACCATTCAAAAAGAATTAGATTTATTATATGGTAATCCTGTCAGCTTGATATGATTTGATATGGAACTCTTAGAAATTGAAAAATCATTATATAAGATGTTGAATAAATGTGTGATATGCCCACACAGTTGTAGGGTCAACAGAAGAATCGGCGAGAAAGGTTTCTGCGGGGCAGGCTTTGAACCAGTAATATCATCTTCAATGCCCCATCATGGGGAGGAGCCTCCTATTTCAGGAAGTAGCGGTTCGGGAACTATATTCTTTTCTTACTGCAACATGAAATGCGTATACTGCCAGAACTACCAGATAAGCCAGGAACATGAAGGAGTAAAAACCAGTATAAACAGGCTGGCAGACAGCATGTTAATGCTGCAAAATCTGGGCTGCCATAACATTAATTTTGTTTCTCCTACCATATGGATACCCCAGATAGTAGAAGCCCTATCTGCTGCCAGAAACAAGGGGCTTACACTCCCTACAGTGTTTAATACCGGTGGTTACGACAGTCCCAGTATAATAAAAATGCTGAACAGTATAATTGATATTTATATGCCTGATATAAGATACAGCAGCGACCATGCGGCTAAAAAGTATTCAATGGTCGAAGATTATGTGCGGTACAACCGGCAGTCAGTCAAAGAGATGTACAGACAGGTGGGAGGATTAAAACTTGATTCCCACGGTATAGCTGCAAAAGGACTGCTAATAAGACTCCTTGTTTTACCCTATGACATAGGTGGAATAAAAAAGACCCTTGATTTTATTAAATCTGAACTATCCACAGATGTTTACTTAAGCATTATGGCTCAGTATCATCCGACTTATAATGCATTTGATTACCCGAAATTAAGCAGAAGTATCACCGCTAAAGAATATCTGGAAATAGTAAGATATGCCGAAAAAAAGGGTTTCAGCTTCGGATGGACCCAGGATCATATATCACTGGAAGGTAAAGAAGACCTTTTTACGCCTGATTTTAAAGACAAAGACATATTTAAATATTATAAAAAATAGCGGTTATTTTCTTTCCCTCTTCCAAGCCCTAAGCTCTTTAAGCGTGAGCGTGTTTAAAACATCTTTTTTTTCAAGTCCCGCCCTTCTGGCAATGTCTACCCCAAGCCTTATCATATCCAGATTATTGGGGCGGTGGGCATCTGTGTTTATGACTACCCTACCGTTCATATCTCTTACTTTTCTGGCGTTCTCTTCGCTAAGATCCAGTCTTAGAAAATAGGAATTTATTTCCAGAGCTTTTCCTTTTTCAGCTGCTGCCGATATCAGCCTGTCAATATCAATAAAATAAGGCGCACGGTCTCTAAATACCTTACCTGTAGGATGAGCAATAAAATCAATATATTTATTCTCTACAGCACTTATGCTTCTAGCTGTGTTTTCAGCTTCTGTATTTAAAAAAGATGAGTGAAGCGAACCTATAGCAATATCCAGCTTCCTTATAATATCATCAGGATAATCCAATTTACCTGCTTTTCTAATGTCTATTTCCGAACCCATAAGAATCTCATAGTCGCGTTGTTTTGATTTTAGGCTGTGGACATATTCTGTTTTTTCCTTTATCTTTTCTTCATCCAGGCCTCTGCCGTAAAAATTGCTTTCCGAATGGTCCGATATTGCCAGATATTCATAACCGTACTTTTTTATTCTTTTGACCATGTCACTTAAACCTATAATACCGTCACTCCAGGTGGAATGGACATGCAGGTCACCTTTTATATCTTTCATACTGACCAGAGTCGGAAGCATACTTTTTGACGCCGCTTCTATTTCCCCCCGGTCTTCCCTAAGTTCCGGAGGTATATACTGCAAACCAAGCTTGCTGTAGATTTTTTGCTCATAATCATTAAGATCATTCTGAAAACTTCCTTTTTTCCTAACTTTCCCAGCACTTACAGGAACATTTACTGCTATCTTTGATTTTTCAAAATATCCCCTCCTGGCTGCCAATCCTTCCAATTTTTTTAGATGTTTTTTACTTCCTGTAGTATACAGCAAATCCACAGCCCAATTTTTGAAGCTGCTTATAATAAATTCAATCTCTATCCCAAAGACAGTTTCAAAGGCAGCACTTATATTATCTTTTCTTAGATCTTTTTTGGTGAGTTTTTTTATAAAATCAAGAGACCTTATATCTTCGAGCAGTCCCTCGCTCCTGGTAAAATCATACCCGTCGTCATTAAAATAAGGAAGGACAAGAAAATCAATATCCTGAACCGAAGGTTTCTTTCTTCTCAGTGAGCCCACAACCGCTGTACCAGCAATATCTTTTATTTTACCGAGACTTTTATTTATCCTTTTAAGATAGAACTCGACCGGCCACCTTGAAAACCTGTCCTTTGTACCTTCCATATAGTCCAGTGATGTCCTTAATCTCTTTATATAAAAATCACTGTCTCTTTCCTTAAATAATTCTGTTTTAGGTAAAAAATCAGTAAAACTTTTAGTGTCAGTCAGCCTGTCTTTTAGCTCTGCCAGACTTTTTATATTAAAATTTTCATATATGGCAAATATCCTTTTTTTACCGAGACCGCTTATTCTTATAAACCTTATCATATCTTCAGTGTATCCAGACCTTATTTTCTCATATAGCCGGACTCTTCCCGTATCCAGATATTCCTTTATCAACGAGCAGGCCGGCTCTTCCATACCCGGCAGTTTTTCGAGTTTTTCACCTGCTTTGATTTTATCGATTAACTCCGGACCGTCTCGGAGCGTCCTTGCTGCTATTATGAGTTTTAATGGGATGTCTTTGTCTTTCGAGCCAGCTCTTAAAATCTCTGCAATATCTATAAGGATATTTGCCAGCTTTAAATTAATCATCTTAGAATATTTTTATATGCTATAATTATTTATTAGAAATACCTAAAACAGGTTATTATATTATAAAATAATACAATTTATGAAAAGCCCAAATAATAATTCTGCCCTCATAGACGATCAAAAATATCAGTCTCTTAGAGAAAATATGATTCAGGACCAGATAATATCCCGTGGGATCAAAGATAAAAAAGTTCTTGATGCCTTAAGAAAAGTGCCCAGGCATATTTTTGTAGATGAATCATATAAAAATTCTGCTTACGATGACAGACCTCTTCCCATCGGACACGGGCAGACGATATCACAGCCCTATATAGTCGCACTTATGACTGAAAGCCTGGCTCTTTCCGGAAATGAAAAAGTCCTTGAAATCGGTACCGGCTCCGGCTATCAGGTAGCTATCCTTGCAGAAATATCAAGGGAGGTCTACACCGTAGAAATAGTCACCTCTCTTTATCAGAAGAACAAGAAACTGCTGAAAAAATATAAAAATATAAAAGTAAGTAATCACGACGGTTACCTTGGATGGGAAAAATATTCACCATATGACAGAATAATAGTGACAGCGGCACCAGATCATATACCTCAACAATTTATCGAGCAGCTAAAAGACGGCGGCATTATGGTAATACCTGTGGGCCCATCAAGCTGGAATCAGATACTTTACAAAGTAATAAAAAAAGGCAGTGAAATAAAAAAAATACATATATGTGATGTAGCTTTTGTACCTCTGACAAGAAAGTAGAAAAAACAGCCTATTTTTGGCTTTTTATATCACCATTTACACCTATCTCTATAGTTTTGATCGGTATATTTTTTCCCGAAATCTTTACTGAGTCCTTAACTAGTTTGACCAGACTAAAGCAGGAGGGGACTTCCATATAAATCACAGTGATCGAATTTATACTGTTATTTTTAAGTATCTTAGAGATATTGTCCCTATATAAAACAGCATCGTTAAATTTCGGGCATCCGATAAGAAGAATTTTTCCCTTAAGAAAATCATTATGAAAGTCAGTGTAAGAAAATGGTACACAATCGGCACTGATTAGTAAATCCGAATTATTAAAAAAGGGAGCATTTTCAGGCACAAGCATTATCTGGATCGGCCATTGACTGACCTTTGTACCAGTCTTTTTTTCCGGACTGCTGATAGCTGTCTCTTCCTTCTCCTCCAACCTTTCAAGAACTTTTAAACCCGGACACTTGGGATGTGGTCCCGGCTGCCTGCCTTCGACAGATTCTTCTTCGGATTCTTCTGGATTTTTAATTCCTTTCTCTTTAAGATACTCAGCTGCCAGCCTGTAATATTCTGTTTGATCATGCCCCTTTAGATGTTCAAGGTGTACTTTTATGACATTTCCACCTTTATCTGCAATATTTTCCATAACTTTTTTTTCATCATATTTTTCCGCTTCCCTTTCTACAACTGATATTGCTTCCTCAGAGCATTCTTCAATACACATGCCCAGACCGTCACATAAAAGCTCGCTAATCAAACTGGCTTTATCGTCCATTATCTGAAGTGCCCACTGCGGACAAATTGTCACACAAGTTTCGCAACTTATACATTTATCCTCATCAATTTCTATAATTTTCCTTTTTACCATCCTAACTGCCTCCACTCTATGTAAATATTTTTATCACTCTTTGATTTTAAAATCAAAATACGCCTCCAGACCAAGATGATCCGATACTGTATAGCTTTTAAACGAGCAGTCACTTTCTTTACCAGTTGTCATGCAGTCATTGTCTGAAGATAAGGGATTCCTGTAAAGTTCTCTGTCATAACAATACAGAATTTCAGGTTCTTCCGGTACCAAGTCAATAATTTCCGGTTCTATATTTACATCACCAAAACCCCCGAAATAGAAAATATAATCTATCCTCTGGGGCCTGCCTTTCTCAACGGCAATACGGTTTCCCAGACTACCATATGAATTTTTATCTCCTGTGATCCAGTCACCACCTATCCACGTAAAGCCTGGATCATCCGGTTTTAATTTGAGCCATAAATCCTTAAGATATAATTTACCCCCAGGATCTATTTCTTTAAAATCTTTGATTTTATCACTAAACTCCTTGTACTCTACAGAAGGCAGGGTCATCAATTCAGGATCATCTTCAGTATTGTAATTATCCGGTGGTGATATTATACCGGAAATCTCCATCCAGTTTTCAGATACATCTGAAGCGACATTGAAGTCTCCCATAATTATTACAGGACGGCAGTTTCCCCCTTCCGATCCGATGATCATACCAATAAAATTTAGTAATTCTTCAATATTCTCGCGGCGGGTCTCCGGGTAATCATGTGACTGAAGATGAGTGTTAAAAACATGTATATAATCCCCTTCCAGCGGCCCTATCTGAATCCGTGCATATAACACTCCCTTACCTGCAAGCCTGTCTGTTCCGCTGCTGGTTTTAAATGTAAAAGCACTGCATGCAGTTATTGGATACCTGGACAGTATCATTAGTCCCCCGTCCTGCTTAAATGGCAGCCAGCCGCTGTCAGGCCCCATTATATAATACGGGCTGCAGACAATTCTTGCATCCTTACCGTTCGGCTTGCTGTTTATTATCCCGACTCCCAAAAAACTCTCTTCTCTTGCCAGGGTTTCCACATCCAGGGCACTGTTCAGGGACTTCCACATTTTCTCCCCGGATTCTTCGATAGAATTATACCAGTTATTAAAATAATCATACTGCCAGCCTACTGCTAAACCATCTTTCATATCGCTGTAAATCATATCATGCCATGCTGAGATGATTTGATCCTGACTGCTTCCGGCAAAGACTTCCTGAAGCCCTATAATATCATACCCATCTGATATCAATTCAATTATACAGGACGTACGCTGGACGTAAGCCGGCGCGACAGGCCAAAATGGTATAAGCATGGTATTCTGGTCAAGTATTTTAAGGATTCCTTCATTATCGGATTCAGGGTATTCATCAATATCTGGATTTTTTATTAAATATCTGCTTACGGATACTTCAGGAGCTCTTTCATATAATAAACCTGCGTCAGCCGTGCAACAGGCTGAATAAACAGCTACTAGAAAAAAAATAACAACAGCTACAGCCAGCACAGCCATGTTTTTTCTTTTAGGAAATATCCTTTTTTTATTCAACTTTTTATAAACTAAGATTTTCCATCATTATTGATTATTCTAACCCAAGTTATTTTGGTATACAATACATACAAAACCTATATTAATATATCTCTGAAAAGCAAAATAGCTATCTTTGACCATGAGAACAGGAACAATAAACCTCCCGCTGCACGGAGGAAAAGCGCCATACTGGCTGTTTTCCAGGATGAAAGGCCTATCCAGAGAGATAATCTCAATGATTGTTTCCGAATACGGCACCTTAGAGATAATCCGCAGGCTTTCAGACCCGCTGTGGTTTCAGGCGTTCGGATGCGTTCTGGGATTTGACTGGCACTCCAGCGGTGTCACTACCACTGTATGCGGAGCAATAAAGGAATCCATAAAAGGCCTGGAAAAAGATCTGGGCTTTTTTGTAGCCGGCGGTAAAGGAGGGACTTCCAGAAAAACTCCTGCTGAAATTGAAAATGCAGCAAACCTTATGGGAAAGGACTTTAAAGATCTGATATACAGCAGCAAGATAATTGCAAAAGTTGACAGCAACGCTCTTCAGGACGGTTATCAGCTTTACCACCACTGCTTTATATTCACCAAAGACGGGAACACCTGGTCTGTAATACAGCAGGGCATGAATGAAGAAAACAGAATGGCAAGAAGATACCACTGGACATCAGAAGGCCTTAAAGACTATATCTTTGAACCGCATAAAGCCATATGCTGTGATAAAAGAGACACGGTAATAAACCTTACTGCTGCAGAAAGTGATGAAGCAAGAAAAACAGTGACCCTGCTTTCCTGTGAAAAGCCAAAAAATATCATAGAAGATCTAAAAAAAATAAAAAAATACCACCAAAAAACTTACAATCTTCCCAGAAGACATTATATAAGACTGGATGATATGAGCTTAAAAAGACTGGGAAAGATATTTACCTCCACCTATCAAAGAAGGCCTGAAAATTTTGAGAGGCTTCTTTCACTCCAGGGCGTGGGTCCAAAGACTATAAGGGCACTGGCCCTTATCTCAGAACTGGTATATGGAGTAAAATACAGTATAAAAGACCCGGTAAGGTTCAGTTTTGCCCACGGAGGTAAAGATGGTATACCCTATCCGGTCGATAGAGAAAACTATGACCTTTCGATTGAGATTTTACACAAAGCTGTCAGAGATAGTAAAATTGGTAAAATAGAGAAAATAAAGGCAATAAAAAGGCTTTCTTACTTCTATGGATAAAGAAGAAATAATAAAAACTTTAAAAGAAATAAGTGTCCTTCTGGAATTAAAAAATGAAAATCCCTTTAAAATAAGAGCATATCAGAACTCAGCCCGTACCCTTGAAACATCAGACATAGAGCTTAACAAGGATTTGAAAATAGAGGACCTTAAAAGCATAAAAGGAATAGGTTTGCATATCGCAGAGAAGATAAAAACACTGATCGACACAGGAAGGCTCAAATATTACGAAGAACTTAAGGAATCCGTACCGCCCGGGCTGGTCGAAATGCTTGCAATACCAACCATGGGACCTAAAAAAATAAAATACCTTTTTGACAATCTTGGTATTAGCAATATCGGCGAGCTTGAATACGCCTGCATAGAGAACAGGCTTGTAGATCTGCCCAATTTCGGTAAAAAAACTCAGGAAAATATCTTAAAAGGAATAGAAGTGTTAAAAAAATTTAAAGGTAAATTCCTTTTTGCAGGTGTTATAGAAGAAGCCGAAAAAATACATAAAAAAATAGAAAACTTTAAATATATCAAAAGAGCAAGCCTCGCGGGAAGTGTGCGCCGTAAAAAAGAAATAGTAAAGGATATAGATATAGTAGCAAGCACAGACAATCCCGAAAAGGTAATGGATTTTTTTACCACTCTGGATGAAGCGGAAGATATAATCGCAAAAGGTGACACCAAATCGAGTATCAGACTGAAATCCGGTATCAATGTTGATATAAGGACTGTAGAAGACTTTCAGTACCCCTATGCACTTCACCATTTTACGGGGAGCAAGGAACACAATACAGCTATGAGAACGGCTGCTAAAAAAGATAATATAAAAATGAATGAATATGGCCTGTTTAAAAATGACCGTTTTATCAAATGCAGTGATGAAAAAGACATCTTCGCATTCTTTTCAATGGACTGGATACCGCCTGAACTGAGAGAAAACTTCGGGGAGATCGAGGCAGCAAAAAACAAGACTCTTCCAAAACTGATAGAGGAAAAGGATATCAAAGGGATATTTCACATCCATACCACGTACAGCGATGGAAAAAGCAGTATAGAACAGATCTGCGGGCAGTTGATAAAATCGGGTTTTATGTATGCCGGAATAAGTGACCACAGTAAGACCGCTTCATATGCAGGCGGAATGAAAAATGAAGATGTAGAACAATACTTTAAAGAAATAGACAAGCTAAACCTTAAATACTCCGGCTTTAAAATATTTAAGGGAATAGAATCGGATATCCTTCTTGACGGAAGTCTTGATTACAGCGATAAGATCCTGTCCGGATTTGACTTTATTATTGCCGCAATTCACTCCAGTTTTAACTTAAGTGAAGAACGAATGACAGAGAGGATAATAAAAGCTATTGAAAACAGATTTACTACCATGATAGCTCATCCTACCGGAAGGCTTCTTCTGGCAAGGGACGCTTATAAAGTGGATATAATAAGAGTAATAAACGCAGCAGCAGAAAACAATGTGGATATTGAACTCAATGCCAGTCCATTTAGATTAGACCTGGACTGGAGGATGTGCAAGTATGCAAAGGAAAAAGGAGTAAAGATCTTTATAAATCCCGATGCGCACAGCCTAAAGGATCTATATGATTATAAATTCGGAGTCAATATCGCCAGAAAAGGCTGGCTGGAAAAAGAAGATGTCCCCAACACTTACTCAGCAGAAAAGATCGATAAATATTTAAAAAGTAAAAGGTCGAAATAGCGGAACCCGTTAATATAATATCAGAATGATCAGGATGAAACATGAAATATAAAAGAAAAAACAAAAGAAAAGACCGCAGTTACAGAGCCGTATATGAACCTGCGGTAAAAAACATTAAAAAAATAATCAGGATCTTAAATCAGGAATATCCTGAAGCCGATTCAACTTCATTAAAGAATAAAAATGCCTTTCAGCTTCTTATTGCCACAATACTTTCTGCACAGAGCACAGATAAACTGGTAAACAAAGTCACACCAAAGCTTTTTAAAAAATACAAAAAACCCGGGGATTTTGCAGAAGCAAATATAATCCAGCTTCAGGAAGATATAAGATCAACAGGTTTCTACAGGAATAAGGCAAAAAATATAATCAACTGTTCAAAGGATATAGTCTCAAGATTCGGCGGCAAGACTCCCGATAATATTGAAGATCTTACTTCTCTGCAGGGTGTAGGAAGAAAGACTGCCAATGTTGTTCTTTCAAATATATTTGGCGTTCAGGCCATAATAGTCGATACACACGTACTCAGGATCTCAAACAGGCTGGGACTGACTATAAATTCAGACCCCGTAAAGATTGAGTTTGACCTTATGAAAATAGTCCCCAGAAACAGCTGGAGTGTTTTTTCACACAGGATAATAGCACTAGGAAGGACTATCTGCCTGGCAAAAAAGCCGAAATGTCCCGCCTGCAGGCTTTTGGAATACTGTAGATACGGCCAGGAAAATGTATAGATTCTTTACCTGTACATCAGTGCATAGAGGCTTATATCTTTTTTAGGATTAAAAACTGACTTTCCCCCTGGTCCCAAAATCTCGATTTTCTTAAATCCCGAGTTTTTTGCCATTTTTAAAAAAAGACTTGCCTTTAAGGTGCAGAGAAAAGAAGAATTTATAAAAAAGTCCTCTATCTTGCTTTCATAAACCACAGTTATTATAAAGTCTGCCCTGGTCTTTATTTTTCCGTATTCAAAGTGCTTGATAAAAACATACGTCCTGCCGTCCTTCTCAAATACCTTTGGGGGATAAAACCTGTTTTTTTCCATGACAATAGAATTAAAGTTCAGAAACTGGGCTATTGCTACGCCGTTTTTCGCCAGCTTCTTTCTTATCTTTTTAAGAGCCTGCTTTATCTTTCTCCGGTCTCCTAAAATAGGAAGAGTATTTCCCAGAGTGGTTATAAGATCAAAATCACCGGACGGGATCTTATCTAGACCTTCAAACCCTTCACTGATCAAATTAACATTGGGTGATTTTACTATATTTTCAGCAGCATAATCTATGTTTTCTTTAGAAGGGTCTATGGCAGTTACTTTTTTTGCATACCCGGAAAAAAGCTGGGCATGATGGCCCGTACCGCACCCTATATCAAGAACACTCTCGATATTGTTCTCTTTAAATATTTTAGAAAAGAAATCCTTTTCCTTCACTAGTCTTTCTTTCCAGTTTACCTGGAGGTCATAAAACTCAGGGCCTAATTTAAAATTTTTCTCTTCCATCAAAATCCCTCCCAAAATCAAAAAAGGGAAACATCTGGACTTAGCTTGAAATTAAAGTATATTATATATAATATATACCACCGGTTTAAAGGCAATTCTGGTTAGAGCAAGAATATTATATTTTAATCTAAAGCAGCGGAAATGAAAATAGCAGTCACAGCTGATATACATCTAAAAACAAAAGAAAAATCTCCCGAAAGATGGAATGCACTATCAGATATCCTGGATAAGATGCTTTCCGAAGATATCACAACTCTTATAATCGCCGGTGATCTATTTAATGAAGAAAGCCGGAATTATTCCGAATTTGACATGTTCTGTAAAAATGAAAAATACACCCAAAACCAGGTCAAATTTTATATGATTCCCGGAAATCATGACCCATCCATCAGCCAGAAGGATTTTACTTCAGATAATATAAAAGTGTTTAGTAAAACTGAAATCATCACATTCGGAGATCCGCCCGCCTGCTTTCTTTTTATACCTTACCAACCGGCAAAGTCTATGGGAGAAGCAGTAGCGGAATATGTAAAAGACCTTACAGAACCCTGGATTCTTATCGGCCATGGTGATTATACTGCCGGCTTCCGTGATCCAAACCCTTATGAGCCGGGAATTTATATGCCCCTGACCAGAAATGATATCCAGTACTACAACCCTGCCAAAGTCATACTGGGACATATACACAAGAAGATGAATCTGGGTAGGGTCTATTATCCCGGATCATCCTGTGGCCTGGATATTAATGAAACCGGCAGAAGGAGTTTTTTAGTCATAGACACCAATAATTTTGATATAACTGAAAAAGTAATAGACACAGATATCATATTCTTTAATGAGACTCTTATATCCCTCCCGGTTAAAAATGAGTTTGAATATATTAAAAGAAAGACTGATGATATGGTAAAGGTATGGGGTGTTGGTAAAAATGACATACCGAAAATAAGGATGCGGTTAAAAGTCAAAGGATACACTTCTGATAAAAATAAGCTGCTCGCAGCAATTAAAAATGCGCTTAAAGATTTTACCTTTTACGATAATGAAGAGCCTGACCTTACTGAAGTCTCAGTATTTGATGACCCCGAGAGAACAGCCTTAGTGGAAAAAATAAAAAATAGGATCGAAAAACTCGACTGGGATGACCGGATAACTTCAAAGGAAGATATTTTGGAAAAAGCTCTTCATATAATTTTAAAAGAATGATGATACTTCGGGATTAAAAATTTATGGGAATAAAGATTGACAAGATATCAGTAAAAGAACTGGGGCCGATCAAAAGTTTTACCGGCAGTTTTGGAATATTTAACCTGATATACAGTATAAACGAGCGGGGAAAGACGTTTCTTACCGAATTTATAATCCGCTCTTTATTCAAGAATATCAGCCGGTGGAGTTATTTAAGAACGGGAGGAAAGGGAAAAATCTCCATCAGCGGCCTTGAAAAAAAGCCAATTGACTTTTCGCCTGCTTCTTCCAAAAAATTAGAGGACTACCTTACAGTCAGTGAAAAAGGTTTTCCTGTCTCATTCGCAAAACTACTTGTAGTAAAGGGCGGAGAGGCCGGTATAGAAAAAGGCGAAGGGATAAGCAAATCCTTTATCAAGGAAGTATTGTCCGGCATAAATATACTGGACAAGATAGACAGCGATACCAATATTTCAAAGACGATAAAAAATGCAGAAGTAAAAGGCAGCATGATAAGTATAGCAAAAACTGGTGAAGGCAATAAGTACCTGGCTAAAAAAAGTGAACTGGACGGTATAGAAAAACTGTTTGAAGAAATAGAATCCGAATATACCCAGGGGATAATAAAAACCTGCAGGATAGAAGAGAAGATCCTTGAAGACAGGCTGTTACAACTCGACAGGGCAAAAAAACACCAGGCTTATATTATCTCGGAAAGAATAAAAGAGCTGGACGCCGAATTAAAGAATATCCCTGAAGATGAATTGAATAAGTTAGAAACTGACATTTCACTATATTCGGATAAAAAAGAATCTTACAGGCAGCTGGAAGAAAAATATAAAAAAGCTTTAAAAGACAGCGAAGACCTGGAATGGCTGGAAAGTGCCCTTTCACATTACAGGAATATTTCTACAGAGACCGTAAAAACACCCTTAAAATTTCTTCTTTCATTAGGCAATATTTTTACAGCTGCTGCTACTATCGCCGCTGTATTATTTTTCTTAAACCAGAGGTTCTTTAATATCCAGCAGAACATATTTTTATTTTCCGTATTCTTTTTCTTTCTGGCCTCGATTGTTTCCTTTCTTGTATATATAAGAAAAATCCGCATCTTTTCAAAACAAGCGGGGCAGAGCAAGGAATTGGATGAGATCAAAGAAGTATTCAATAAAAGAACTGGAAAAAGACTTACCGATATTGCCCTGCTTGAGGCAACCTTAAACAATCAGAGGGAATCAAGAAGCAGGTCACTTGCCATAGAAGAACAGACCGGCATTCTTAACAATGATCTTAAAGGACTCCTCCTATCCATAAATCGCAAAATAACAGCTTTTACCGGAAAAGAAGCTGCCGAGCAGGACTGGTACTCGGTAATAGCCCGTCTCAAACAAAACAACAGGGATCTGAGATACCATATAGATAATGAAAAAGATGAGATCCGAAAACTGGGTATACCGGAAACCGATTATCTTTCCGAAGAGGTAGAGATAAAATACGACCAGCAGGAATACAAGGATATCCAGTCAAGACTCGAACAGATACGGGAAGAGGTCGAAAACAGGGAAGATAAGATACAGAAACTTAAATACAGGATATGTGAAAAGACCGGAGACGATCTTAGTATCGGATGGGAAGAACTTATTGAAAATCTAAGGGGAAAAAGGCAGGAAGTTCAAAACGAATTAAGAGAAGTCACTGCTGGTATTGTGGCAGGCTTCAGTGTTCATAAAATCATCTCTGAATTGCGCCTGGAAGAAGACGCTAAGATACGGGAAGGGCTGAAGTCCCAGGTAGTCCTTGATCCCTTAAAAGACATCACCAAGAGATACAGCAGTCTTGTGCTTGATGATGGCAGACTTATTGTATCAGACCAGTATGATGATTTCGATATAAAGGATTTAAGTACGGGAGCTAAAGAACAGGTAATGCTGGCGCTGAGGATCGGGTTTACATCAAAACTTCTGGGGAAAGATGCCCTCTTTTTGATCCTCGATGATGCATTCCAGCATTCAGACTGGCAAAAGAGGAAGATCCTTATAGACAAATTAGCGGACATTTCAAAAAAGGGCTGGCAGATAATCTATCTCACTATGGATGATCACATCAAAGAATTATTTGACAAGACCGGTAAAAATCTTAAAGACGCCAAATATAAAAGCTTCACCCTATAGTTCATACTCTTCTGACAGTAGGTGTCCACTCTTCCACCGTCAGTTAGGATTGACTTCATCGGGATTGATTATTACTTTCGAGCATTAAATTTTACCGTCTATAGTTATACTTCCGAAACTGTATGAATTTATGATCATAACTTCAGACACTCTCCAGCGCACCTGTAATATTGTGGATCATAAAAACGGGAGTCTGTCTTTTTTAAGGAAAGCTACTGCCTGACTGGATGCTACTACCTTATTTGAGCTGTTTCTTACAATCACACTATAGGTGGCTATTTTGTTTCCCCGGCTGACCTCTTTTGCTTCAGCCCTCAGTATATCTCCCGTTACAGCGGGCCTAATATAATTTATATTGACATCCAGTGCTACGGCAACAGTACCATAGGAATTTGCAGCAGAACCAAAGGCTACATCCATCAACGAGAAAACAGCTCCCCCGTGAGTAATAGAGAAGATATTTTCATATTTTTTTAAAGCTTTCATCTCCACCAGGCTATAACCCTGCCTGAGTTCTATCACTTTAATACCGAAAAGCTTTGCATACGGTTCTTCTTCAATACTTTTTTTAATCTTTTTCAGAAATTTCTCGCTCATGATTTATTTTTTTCTTTCTCCGGCTTTCTCAAGTTTTTCATGCTTGTAAATATTCGAAAGTTCAATAAGCCTGTTATGGGGGCACGCTTTGATGCATTCTCCGCACAGTGTGCATTTTGAAAAATCGAATTGTGGAACAGCTCTTTCCTCATTCCAGATTAAGGCTCCATTTTCACAAGCCTTAAAGCATTTCCTGCAGTGCAGACACCCTTCATCACAACGCTCTCTTCCCGGGATATTCCTTATAGATTCATAGCTGCATAAATACACTATATTGGCATCTGCAGGTACCAGATGGATCAGTTTCTTAGGACACTTGGCCACACACAGACCACACCCGGTACACTTATCTGGGTCTATTACTGCTATTCTCCTTTCCTCATCAATGGATATTGCATCATTAGGACATACTGCCACACAATCGCCTAATCCGAGGCAACCGTAAGGGCATCTCTTATATCCACCAAGGAGATTGGCTGCAGCTTTGCAGGTCTTAATACCGGCATAATCGCCTATAACATCTGAAATTCCATAACATTGTACCACTGCCTTTTTATTTATCTTGGAAGGATCCACTTCAATATGCAGTACCTTTTCCAGTCCTTTGAGCATATCTGGATTCTGTATCACCGTAGAACAGGTATTGGTAAAGAAGGTATTCTTATTTTTTGCCAGCGCCTGCGCATAGGCAAAACACCCTGGAAAGCCACAGGCACCGCAGTTCATACCGGGAAGTTGTTCTGCGATCTCCTCAGCTCTCCTCAGAGTATCAGCTTCCTTGGGAAGAAATCTGTTTACCAGAAAAATCAGTATCCCGCATATAATCCCAATCGAGCTTAAAATTAAAATAATAAATCCTGTATTCATAAAATCCCAAACCTTAAAATTTTTAATTTTATACCATGCCGCTGAATCCAATAAAAGCCAGCGCCAGAAGCGCTGCAGTTATAAAGGCCACCGGAAGCCCCCTCATAGACTGAGGGCTGTCTGCAAGATCGAGTTTTTCCCTTATACCCGACATTATAATAAGTACCAGAGTAAATCCGATCCCTGCGCCCAGAGCACCTACCACGCTTTCCAGAATGGAATAGTTTTCGGATGAATTTATAAGAGTTATACCCAGCACCGCACAATTAGTGGTGATTAGGGGCAGATAAATCCCCAGCGCCTTGTACAATGCTATGTTGGTCCTCCTTATTATAAGCTCCACTATCTGTACCAGCGAAGCTATTACCAGAATATATATTACGATGTTCATAAACTCAACATTGTAAGGCACCAGTATATAATTATAGATTGCCGAAGTAGAAACAGAAGCGATAAGCATTACCAATGTCACTGCTATACCCATGCTGAAAGCATTGGAAAGTTTTTTAGATACTCCAAAAAATGGGCACAGTCCAAGGAATTTGGAAAGGACTATATTGTTTACCAGGACCATTGCAATAAATATAGTAAGAAGATTATTCATTTTTTATCACCCCTATCCATCTAAATAATGCCAGGAGGCTGCCTATCACCAGAAAAGCTCCCGGAGGAGAAATAAAAAATGTCAGGGGGTGCTCTGAGAGACCCGGCAGTTTAAACAGTTCCCTGCCGAATATCTCAAGTCCTCCTGTCCCCAGTAATTCCCTTGGAAATGATATCATAATCAGTGCAACTGTAAATCCAATTCCTATACCAAGCGCATCGGCAACGGAAAACACCACCGGATTTTTGGAGGCAAATACTTCTGCTCGTCCTAAAATAATACAGTTTACTACAATTAATGGAAGATAAATTCCGAGTGATTTATGAAGCGGAGGTAAATATGCCTCAAACACCAGGCTCAGAATAGTAACAAATGTGGCTATTACCACAATAAAAACCGGGATTCTTACCAGGCCTGGTGTGGCTTTCCTGATACTGGAAATTATGATATTCGAACAGAGCAGGACAAATATAACACCGGCACTCATACCAAGTGCATTAGTAACTGAATTTGTCACTGCCAGAGTAGGGCATAGTCCCAGAGTGAGTATAAAAACCGGGTTCGATATAATAATACCCTTGGCAAATTCCCTCCAGAAACTGCCTCTATTCTTGTTTTCATTCATCTTTATCTTCTTTCGTTTTTTATATCAAGGACACAGATAAATCAGTTGTCCAAGCTTTCTATTATTTCAATCATCTTTTCCCTGACGGTATCCACTACGGCTTTTGAGCTTATTGTAGCTCCGGTAATTGCATCTATCATGCCGTTATTCGATCTAAGGGCGATCTCATCTGCCGAAAGCCCTTTGAATTGATCGGTAAAGGTACTTTCGGTTATTCTAGCACCCAGGCCGGGAGTCTCAGTCTGGGTAATTATTGATATATCTTTGATCTTGAAATCACTGTCCAATCCGACCAGAATATCAATATCACCGCCATAACCGCTTCCACTTGCTATAAAGGCATAACCCGATTTTTCGCCGTCCTGGTATATCATATATACTTCGTCTTCAAGTTTGTATTCGCTCATCTCAGGGAAGATCTTTTCTAGAGTACCTTTGATCTCTTCACTCCTTCCTTCTTCTACTATAGATGAGGTCACACTATTGAGCGCTATCAGCAGTACAACAGAGACAGTTACAATCACTGCCAGAAAAACAACCGGATATGCTTTATTTGTTAAAATTTTACTGCTCATTTTTTCTTCTTCTTAAAAAACCAAATGGTTTTACTCTTACATATTTGTCTATTAATGGAGTGAATGCGTTCATAATGAGTATGGAAAAACACACCCCCTCGGGCAGGCTGCTGAAATTTCTTATAAGTACAGTCAGTACACCCAGGCCCACACTAAATATTATTCTACCGTTACCCGTAACCGGCGATGTGACATAATCAGTAGCCATAAAAAAGGCACCGATCATAAGACCTCCGGCCAGTATCTGGAACAGTACATCTTCCCCCAGCAGAAAAGAACCCAGAGCTACTGTCCCAATATAAAACAACGGGATCCTCCAGTCTATTATCCGGAATATAAAAAGGATTGCTGCTCCTATCAATATGAACATTGCAGATGTCTCTCCCAGAGAACCTCCGGTATTACCAAAAAACAGATCTTTGTATAAGGATAGTTTGTCAGGAATATGGGTAAAATTCTCACTTAAGGGTGTTGCCCCGGTTACAGCATCGTAACTGAAATGAGGGGGAAGAACCCAGGTAGTCATCTCCTGCGGAAAACATACCGACAGGAAAGCCCTGCCTGCCAGAGCTGGATTGAATATATTATAACCAAGACCTCCAAAGGCTTCTTTTACAACAGCAATGGAAAAAAAAGCTCCGATTATGACCATCCACAGAGGAATCCTGGGCGGCAGGGTAAGAGCAAGCAGCAGCCCGGTGATCACAGCGCTGCCGTCCATTATAAACCTTTTTTTTCTGAGTTTTTTTATGGCAAATTCGGCAAGTACAGCCGTCGCTATACTGGTAAGTATTATATAAATGGCATAATATCCAAAAAAATAAATAGATGCTGCAGCAGGGAAAAGAAGGGCAATAACGACTATATACATTATTTTAGTTGTTGAAAACCCCCTCCATATATGAGGCGCATGAGATATTAATATTTTATTTTTTTCCATCTTCTTACAATTTTTTAGTTTGCAGCATACTCTTTCCTGTTTTTATATATCCGACAATAGGAATACCTGCCGGGCAGACATAGGCACAGGAACCGCACTCTATACAGTTCTCTATATAATACTGCCTGCAGCCCTCAGCAGAACCTTTTTTTACATATCTTACATATACCAGCGGCATAAGATCCATAGGGCATATACTCACACATCTCCCGCAGTTTATGCAATTCTGCTCAACTCTGGCCTTTCCTTCCTTTACCAGTATGCAGTTGACCCCTTTTGTGACCGGAAAATCAATATCAGCAATAGCAGTACCCATCATAGGTCCCCCTATGATCAGACAATTGGCATTGCTGCCCATTTTACCGCATGCTTCAAGTAAATTACTTACAGGAGTACCCATTCTTACCAGCAGGTTTTTAGGACTTGCGACTTCACCAGTTACTGTGACCACTTTATCCATCAGAGGCCTGCCCTCTATTACAGCCTCATAAACCGATTTTGCAGTTGCCACATTATTTACTATAACTCCCACATCCATAGGAAGACCTCCCATTGGAACAGCCCTTTTCAATATGGTCCTTATCAGTGTCTTTTCTGCTCCCATGGGGTAACTTGATTTAAGTGTCACTATCTTAAATGTATTTTTAAAGCCCATTTTTACTATGAGTTCTTCAAGATGATGGATGGCATCTTTCTTGTTATCCTCTACTGCAATATAAATATCTTTCGGCATTATGGTTCTGCTTATAATATAGAGGCCTGCAAGTACCTTTTCTCCATATTCAAGCATTATCCTATGGTCAGAGGTTATAAAGGGCTCGCACTCACAGCCGTTTAAAATCAAGGTATTAATCTTTTTATCCTTAGGCGGGTTAAGCTTGACATGCGTGGGAAAAGTAGCACCGCCCAGGCCCACGACTCCGGCTTCCCTTATTTTTTCAAGAATTTTTTTCTTTTCAAGAGAGCGTATTATTTTTTTCAGCTCAGAAAAATCATCTGATTTTTCTATATCAAAAAGCTTTTTAAAATCAATCCACTGGTCTTCTCCGTCAGACTCTATCACCAGAGCATCCGTAAGTGCGCAGGTGGCTGGATTTAAAACCTTTGTGACTTTTGAAACACTGCCTGAAACCGAAGAATGGATAGGCGCAGAAACATAACTTTTAGAATCAGCTATTTTCTGTCCTGTTTTTACTATATCTTTTCTTTTTGTTGAAGATTCGCAGGGAGCACCTATATTCTGCTGAAGGGGTAAAATAACTTTTTCCGGGACCGGAAGTTCTTCTATCGGTACCTTAGCAGTTCTTTTATTTTCCGGTAGAGAAAGTCCGCGAAATACACTTTTTTTCTTAATTACTGTTTCCATTTGTATTTATAAAAAGTAAAAAAGTCATAGGTAATTTTAATCAATATATTCTAAAAGTCCAGAAGATTTAGATATTTTTCTATCACTATCTATTATCAATGCCTCAATATCTTCCCGAGATTCTACCAGTGCCATTCCATCAACAGGACCCATTACAAAAACAGAAGTTGCCAAAGCATCAGCTTCCATACATGAATCTGTTATTATAGTCACACTTATACAGCTGTTAGCAGAATACCCTGTTCTGGGATCGATTATATGATGCACCTCTTTTTCAAGATCATAATAGCGGTGATACCCTCCAGAAGTAGTAACTGCCCTGTCCGCAACAGTAAATGCTGTAATAGTATTTTCTGTATCATCAGGATCCTCCAGCTCTACTACCCATTTTTCTCCCCCTGTTTTGGTGCCCATTGTATATAGATCACCTCCTGCATTTACCAGAGCCTGCCTGATACCGTAATCTCTTATCACTTTTATTGCTTCATCAACAGCATAACCTTTGGCAATAGCATTAAGAGTAATAGACATTCCGTCTGTTATAAATTCTATCCTGCTTTCATTGACTTCTATCATATCAGAACCTATGAAATCAAGAACTTCACTTATTTTCTCAGCCTGTACTTCTTCGCTTTCCTGCCAGAGACCCCCGCTCCAGAGATCGAGCAGGGGCTGAACGGTTATATCAAAACAGCCTCCTGAGATATTGTAATAATCAATAGAATCATTTATGAGCTCTAAAAATTCAGGAGAGGGATTCTCCAAATAACCGTTTTTATTAAGTATTGATGCTTCGCTGTCCTCATCATAGATAGAGGCAATATCGACAATTTCTTCCATCCTCTCAAATGCTGCATCTATAGCTTCAGTACCGGTTTCCTCATCCGAGAAGACTGTTATACTTACATATGTACCCATAAGTTCCCTGGTTTCTTCTATTCTTGCAATGGTTCTGAACTTACAGGAGCCTGAAGGCAGAAGCAATAAAATAAATACTAAAAAAACACCTATAATAATAGGTGTCCTGATATTACTGTTAAAGATTTTCACATAGACCCCCATACACTTTGTTTATTATTTTATTCTTAAATAGTTTTATCCTGTGATCTTCTAAGCTTCACCAGCAGTGAATCTCCACCCAGATTTACATCATTATATTTTATTGGCTGGTCTTTTTCGATATCTTTCTTTAAAACACAACCTTCAGAAAGCCCGACAGGAAGCAAATCTTCCTTTTTGGCTGTTACATATTCTTCAATAAGACCGTAAACAGTATATCCTCCGATACCATCAAGCTTCTCACCCTCTTTCAGGTCCTTTTTAGCCAGAGTGATTACTTCTGATATCATGCCGTATTCAGGGACCAGGGTGGGTTCACGGTAAAAGTAAGTCCTGGCGATAGTTATAGGGGTTTCAATACTGGTTAGATGATAAGGCCTGTAAATCAGGTAATAAGGTCCGCTTCCCAGCATAAGATATTTAAGATCCGCCTTTATGGTTTTGTTTTCTGTGGTATAAACTAAAAAAACACCGGGGGCAAGATCTCCTATCGCAAAATCAACTACGCCCTTTTTTAATAATATTCCACCGTCTTCTTTCAAACTGAATACGCTGATAAGATCTTTTATATCTGCTCTTGGCCCGTGCATTCCCCTGCAGTCCGGGATAAGCCCGGTTGAATTTGAAAGGCAGGCCATCTCTATCATTGACTTGGTACCATCAACAAACGATGTCATCATCTTTGGGCTTGAACCTTTGCTCTTGGCATAGTCTTTAAGTGTTTTCGGATTTGCATATCTATCCAGTGGATTATTCTTACCCTTTCCGGCTGCAACCACCTCCAGTCCCAGTGCATCTGCAAAATCATATAGTTCCTTCAGCGCAGCTGGCTCATCACCTGCTGAAACAGTATATACCACTCCTGCATCATCAGCGAGCTTTTTAAGTTTCGGTCCTATTACTACATCAGTCTCTACATTCAAAGTCACTATGTGTTTTTTATGTAAAACAGCATTGTATGCTATATATGCTCCCGCTCCTGGATTACCGGTGGCATCTATTATCATATCCACATCATCAAGGGCAAATAATATATCAAGTTCATCCGATACTATTATCTTACCCTTTTTTACCATCTGATTTATTTTCTCCCTGGTCTTATTGTCCAGATTTTCACCCTCTGCTTTGATCATGCTTTTATCATTTTTCACATCTATACCACCTCTGTAATCTATAAGCATAATCTCATCATCACTTATATTGATTTCCCTTAATATACTTCTGATCCTTTTTGCATCACGGTTTACCACTGCGACGACCTGTATTCCGTCAATTTCCCTGATATGGGATATCAGTCCCCTGCCCATCTGTCCCACCCCTGCTATGGCGACCTTTATGGACTTGCCCTTGTTTTCAAGATTCTTTAACTTTTTATTAAGACCGAGCAAAAAATTCTCCTCATTAAGATAAAAAATATGGCAAACAGAAGTAATTATATTACAATCCTATTTATCATTAAACCATAAATATTAGCTTAAAAAACCTATATCACTCCAGCTGCAGAGATTCCAGCATATTGGTGCATACTTTATCTGTAAACTCCTTATAATAAACACCGGAAATTTTTTTAAAAAGATAAAGCATATCTGTCCTGCTTATAAAAATAAAATCAATATCCCAGCCGTCTTCGCCTTCACCCGGATAGCTGTAATTTATCTGGCTGTATATAATATCACCAATTTCACCTGTGCCTTCTGTTTTCTGGACTTCTATATCCTCATCATTTGAAATTACCACATCTATATCTTCTACCATTTCATCAGCCAATTTAGAATATTCTTCCTTACCCGGGAAATACCCTTTCTTTAAGACCCTCATACTTATAATTACATCTATATAATCTGGGTCTGGGATAAAATCTATCTCGATACCGGCATCGTTTCCCTCTTCCTCGTAGCTCCAACCATCAGGATAATTAATAGAGAATTTATAATCCTCACTCTGGTAAATATTATTCTGATCATAAGCAGCATCAGGCATTTCCCTTCTCACTATTTCAAAAGCATAGCTGCCGTCAAGCGAACCGTTATAAAAGACTTCCAGCCTGTAGTCACCGATCGCCCAAGGCTCATCATTTGTTATTACAAACACGATATAACTTTCCAGATAATAATCATCCTCAATGATAAACTGCTCCTCGCCCAGCAACCCATTTTCGCCCTGGTACCATTTAACGCTTATAGACTCGTCCTTTTTATTACAATTCAATTTTACTGAAGCATTAATTATATCGTCAGGATAAAATTTTTCAGAAACATTCTCAGGCTTTCCTAAATTATCTACCTCATTTGAGAGTATGACCTCTATTATTTCAAGCTCTGGAGGTTCAATAACAAAATCAGCACTATTTATAAGCTGGCCGTTGTGGTAAAAATCAACACTGTAATTTCCCGGTTCTCCTATAATGCCGCCCTCTTCACCGGGTACAATGTAATTTGAGAGGTAGCCCTCCATATAGCCGCTTTCATTTTCAGAATAATTACCTGTTGAATCAGCGATTACTTCTTCAGTATCTCTGTTCCTCCAGATAAATTTCCATTCATCCTCTGCTTTTACTCCGGATGCATCAACGACTGCAAATATTTTCCCCACCCCTGTATCAAAGCTGTCTTTTATCTCCACAGGGGCAAAAGTATCTGCGTCCACTTCCAGGCAAACTACCAGTTCGCCGAAGTTTAATTCCGGCCTGCAGGAAGGAATAAGAAAAGCAAATGTCATCACAACTGAAGCTGTGACCATAATCATCAGCACCTTTACTGCATTTTGATTTTTTATTTTCATATTGAGAAGATATCTAACAATATTTAATTTATATTAACAACGACAGGAAGATGATCCGAAGCGGTACTGTAAGGCACATCAACATCCGATATCTCCAGATCTTCTGTGACCCAGATATAGTCTATCCTTCTGTATGGTTCATAGTGTACCCAGGTCAGTTTTTCTTCTTCCCCCAGTTCAAGCTGTGAATCTATAAGTCCTGCATTATACATCTTTTTAATTTCAGGCTCGTAAATTTCTGCATTAAAATCCCCCATTATAGCAGCCCTTTCTAATCCACCCCATTCTTCCAGGATCTTTTCTACCTGCTCTTCCCTGATCACGCCTTCATCTTTTATATGATGAATATGCACACACATCACATGTATGTTTTCTCTTCCTTCAAGCTCTATCTCGGAAAGAATATAGCTTCTCCTAAGGGGTGCACCCAGCCTTGGCAGATATCCGCTCTTCATTAGTTTTAACGGATACCGGCTTAAAACAGCATTGCCCCATACGGCATCTGATGCAGGCATAAATAAATAGTCCATATCCAGCCTGTCCGACAGCCATAAAAGGGTATCTGCTGAACCATTTATGACCCATCCTCTGGAAACTTCCTGAAGGCATACTACATCAGCTCCGCTGCTTTCAATGACTCTGGCAATGCTTTCAAGGTCAAGGTAACCCTTAATGTTAAATCCCTGATGGATGTTGTAATCCATTACCCTGACAGGTCCTTCTTCATAGGTATCCCTGTCTATATTTTTAGGAGGAAGGAGCATAATAAGCGGCGCTACAAGCAGGGCTGCTATAAGGTAAAGAAATGCGAATTTAATGCTTGTATATTTTTCATTTATGCTTTTAGCTTTAGCACTCTCAAGTGGTAAATTTTTAAGGCAGGATGAGATCAAAGCACAAATTGATATTAAAGCAGCTATTATAATAGGAATCACCCAGTTCTCAAAAGGCAAGTTCAGGTCATAACTGCCGTAATACATAAAAGCAAAAATAAAAAATATCAGTCCTCCGACACCAATAGCAGAAGTATCTTTCCAAGGAGCTTTGACTTGCAATGTAGTTGACGCTTTATTTAAGACTACTATAAGCAGCCAGAAAGCTCCTATATTTCCCAAAATCGCCTGAAGGACATATAAATACCCTGTGGTGTATGGCCAGAAAGACAACAGCAGAAATAAAATACCAAGAACAGTCAGCAGAATCCTGGTCTTCTTTATAAGAAACAGATATATAAACCCCATTGCTGCAATATTTGAGAGCAGTATCACTGCTAGCGAAGCACTTATTCTATTTCCGGTAACTGCATCAAACGCAGCAATATTTTGAAACTTTAAAAGCTGGAGAAAAATAAAAGGCATAAGTACAATCAAAGTATAGAAGACAGGCCTCCCCCCGTCAGAAGGTCTGGCATCACCCAGATCGCGATAAACATTGTAAACCATCCATAATTTTGCTATTAAAATAATTAGAACAACAAAGGTTACATACCAATCCTGTCTCCATATCATGTCCCATGTCCCAAAAAGACCGCTGACAGCAGTGGTAAGGCTTATACCAAAAATAATACCAGGTAAAAAAGTAGATAAAAGATCGATTTTTTTCTGTTGGATAAGGGATATGAAAAAAACAAAACTTGCCACCCACAGAATAGTGCCCAGAGCCGATACCGCAAGACTCAACGGAGGCCAGGGGTTTATCTGCAGGACAAATCTTGTAATCCCAATCCCTGCTGCGAGAATCCACAATACGACGCCATACCTTAATCTGTATAAAAAAGCTGTGGCAAAGACCAGTATAAAGGTCACAGCTGCATAAATGCCTACATCTGTAAGTGATATATTCGGCCTTTCTCTAAAGAAATTTACCAGCAGGGATAGAAAAACCTTAAGGATCTGCAGTCCGAAAAAAATATTTATGGCTACTATTAAAAAATAAAGCCACTTTGAGTTCTTAATTGGTATTACCTCTTTCATTTTTTATACATTATAACTAATTGTATGCCGTTTATCTATTTATAAAAGGCCTATGAAGGCTGGCCTTTATTGGGAACCACGCATATAATGCTCATGCCATTTTCGCCAGCACGAAACTGATGAAGCTCTAATGGCTCTACAAAAATAAAATCATCCTTTTCGATTCGGATCCCCTCATCACCCTTAAAAACATGACCATCTCCTTTTATAATATAGACTTCATGCTCCCAATCGTGGCTGTGCCTGGGTGTATAACCACCAGGGTCTATTTCAAAAAGCCTCATGGCAAAATTAGGTGTGCCGTCGCCGGCATTAAGCATGGGATAAAACCTGACCCCTTTCATATCCTTATTTTCTTTGATCTGAGGGCTATGATCTTTTTTCTTCTTGATTATCACAAGCACTCCTTTAAAGCCGGATATAATAAAATAATAAAGATTATATTAGATTACATAAAAAATAAATATATATAAAAAAATTTTTTATCCTTTTTCTGTCAGAAGTTTTATTTCTTTAAAGATTTCTTCCAGCGCACTTCCTGCCATTTCGTACCATACTTCATATGCACCCTGGTCAAAATGTGTCATTCCCTTATTTATTATAATATATTTTTTTACCATTGCGGGAAGACTTCCTGCCGGGATGATCTCAAGACTTGAACCTACAACCAGTAGAACATCACTGTTCCTTACTTCTTCAGCTGCCTTTATAAAACAATCCGGAAGTTCATCTCCAAATAATACCACATCAGGCCTTAATATTCCCCCACAGCTGTCACATACTGGAGGTATGCTTCCGCTTTTTACCTTTCCTACCAGAAGGTCAAAACTGACCTTTTCCCCACAGGATATACAATGCCCTTCTCTTAAGTTTCCATGAACCTCATATACTTTTTCTGAACCGGCTTTCAGATGAAGACCATCAATATTCTGGGTTATGATACCTGAAACAAGGTTTTCCTTTTCCATTTCTGCCAGAATATAATGTGCTTTGTTAGGCTTTGCTTTTCTTATTTCTTCAAAGAAATCAAGCATTGGTACCGCTTGCCTATAAAAACTTTTTGGATTTCCATACAGCTTATCGCTGGTCATTATCGAAGCATCAAATCTTGACCAGATCCCTCCCGGGCCCCTAAAATCCGGTATCCCGCTCTCAGTTGAGATCCCTGCTCCTGTAAGGACCGCTACCCTGCTGCTTTCAGATATTACTTTTGCAATTTTTCTTGATTTTTCTTTATCCACAATCATTTATATAATATTACATATCTTATATAAAATCTTCTAATTTAGATTATAATTTTAGCAATGTGAATCGACCTGCTATATAAACGGACTGTAAGACATACTGGAATAGAAAGGAGCCATATATTTAAACTATCTGCTATCGATCCTAGGTGGAATGGGTGAATTTGCATATTTTAAATTTAAAATCGCAGATCCTCCCCGCATGGTATACTGGGGAGCCTGCCCAAAATACCTGCCTTCCGACCTTGAGTATATAATAGAGTTTAAGCAGACCCTTATAGAAAACAGAGGTGTTAAAAAAACTCGGAAAGAAATATAAGGTCAGTAACTGGAAATCAGAAGCAGCACTGTTTGAAGATTCAGGAAAATTAATAATGGACATCTGCAGGGCTGCAATAAAAAGAGATAAAAAAATTATCTCAGATCTTATCTTGAAGGTCGCTGCTATTGAAGAGGAAGCCTATAAAATAGTTAAAATTAAAGAGTAATAATTTCATTGTTCCCATTGACTTACTTTAACTCATTAAGTACATCCTTTAACTTAATCTCTGCATATGCAATGTAAGTATCAGCTGCTCCATAGTATATCTTTAACATTCCTTTTTCATATAAAACTCCGCAGCTGAAAATTACATTACCAAAGAAACCATTTAGCTCGTAATCCATTTCAGGCTCAATTATCGGTTTCTTACTCCTTGCTATAATTCTCCAGGGTTCAGCAGTATCCAATAAAACTGCTCCAAGACAGTATTTATTAGCCTTTGATGCTCCGTGGTATATCTCCAGCCAACCTTCTTCTATTCTGAACGGAACAGCACCGCATCCTATCTTTCCATCATCCCAGTATTTTTTTCTTTTACCCATCAATCTTCTGTGATTACCCCAGTAAAGAAGATTATTAGATTCAGATATCCATATATCCGCTGTCTTATATTCAGTAGATACAGGACGGTTCAATGCATAATATCTACCTTTTATCTTTTCAGGAAAAATGGCAATGTCCTTATTGTCTGGCATAAAGATTACACCATGTTTTTTAAACGTAATAAAATCAGTTGTTGATGCCAGGCAGGTAGTAACTCCAGTTATATTAGATATTGCACTATAACTTATATAATATTTTTCTTCAATCCGGGTTATCCTTGGATCTTCTATACCAAATTTCTCATATTTATTTTCAGGAAACATAGCAGGCTTTTTGTCTATTTTAAAATCAAGACCATTTTTACTCCTAGCAATCCTTAAATGGGAAATAGATGTAAGGTAACATCCATCAGATGTCTTTACAAATCTGGAATCAGATAAATCCACTGTATAATCTGCTTTGTCTAATTCCTTTATAATAAGCTTACCTGTCTTTACATTCAGTATAGGCACCAGTTTCTTTTTTGGATCACTATTAATTGGTGTTTCAGCAACTCTCATAAGAAGCAAGATTTCCCCATTGAATTTTGTGACACCGCAGTTAAAAACACCAACTACTTTGAGATCACGACTTGATGGTTTTATTTTTTCAGGTGATATTATTGGGTTTTTCCCTGATCTGAATATGTTCATATTTATTGTCCTGCTGTATGATTCTCAATGATCCCCAGTCTTTTAGCAGCAAGAAATGCCATCAGGAAGCATATATTTGATTCAGCCCCCTGATTTAAATTGACACCTTCCGGATTTAATGCATCATAACATGCAAAATTCTCATCTATAAGAGAGGTATTATTTATATTATTTCCAAAAAACCACCTGTACCATTTTGCAGCCCAGGTTAGATAATAACTATCTCCTGTTGCATAGTATGCTTTTTCAAGACAGCAAACCATATAGCTTGAATCAATTGGCTGCTGGTCAAATATAGCTTTACATCCACCTTTATAATACCAGCCTTTACTCCCGATGGGCGAAGGAATATTATTTTCTTGACAATTATTTATCAAGAAATCAGTTGTTTTCTTAGCAATTTCAAAGCTGGTTTTGCATTTTCTTTTTAAATAGGTTTCCCAAAGTGCCCATGGGATTAAAGCATTTGCATATACAAGATAATTTTCAAACCACACCCAATCATCAGAATATGACTCAAAATAAAAATTATGTAACTTTACCTTTAATTCATTTTCCAGACCATGCTGGTAATCAAGACTTAACAAACCTAATAAAGCTGCTGATATTGCTCTTATTGAAGTCCAGCTGGAAGCATCTTCAATTAAATTTCCAATAATCTTTTTAATAAAACTGTTTTTATTGCTTTTTGTTGATAGAAGAGACCATAAAGTTATACCGTAAGCTTCTTTTATATTAGATTTTGAATCATGTTCCTCATTTTTAAATAGACCCTTACCATTATTTTCATAATAAAAATGATAAAGTAAACCGTCTTCTCTTTGTGCCTTTAAAATAAAACCTAAATAAGTATCCTTAAGATCTTTATCTTTAAATTCATCGGCTACTATAAGAGCCCTTGCCTGATCTTCTAGGGCATATCCAAATTCAGGAGCAGGATTATTTAATTTTCCGTGCTGGTAAATTCCAATATCTGAAGTCATTGACCTTATTTTTTTTAGCGGATCCATAAGAATTTTTTTTATTTGATTTTTTAATACTCTTTTATAAAGGTTTAACTAAACTGCCTTGATAGACCTTTTATTCTCACGTTTATCTAAAATCTCATTAAATAATTCTAAGTGCTGCAAAGCTACATTATACCAGGTCATCAATCTTCCGAATTTATGTGCTTTCTTTTCCATTTCCAGTTTCCTTTGAGGATTCTTACAAATATCTATCACAGCATCTGCAATGGCCTGGGAGTTTCGGAAAGGTACAATTATTCCTCTTCCCTCTGCTAAAACTTCTTTCGCATACAAATAGGGAGTTGAGATACATAATTTACCTGCTCCGATTGCGTATGCCAGAGCGCCTGAAGTGGATTGTTGTGGATTTAAATATGGAGTTATATATATGTCGATTATTCTTAACCATACTACCAACTCTTTTAAAGACATATATTTATTTATAAATTTAACATTTTCCTGCAAATTATAATGCTTGATTTTTTCTTTTAAAAAATTCTTATATTTTTGGCCTTCTGCTTTTAATACAATAGGATGTGTCTGACCAATTATTAAATATAAAACATTATTTAATTTCTTCTTTATTTTTTTTAAAGCTTCTATAGTATATTCAAGTCCTTTAACTGCTGATAAAAGATTTATATTCCCCAGGATTACTTTATCTCCCAATCTTTTTTTCTTTTTATATTTATAATTAGGTTCCAGAGGTATATCAGGAACACCATGGGGAATAATATCTATTTTTTCTTTGGGATAATCATATCTTTTTACCAGCTTCTCTAAGCTTTCGGGCATCATAACTATTACTTTATCCGCAAATTTTATAACGTCTTTTAAAACCAAGCCGTATCCATTATTTGAATTATCAGGAATTGTATGAGCAGTTATAATTAAGGGTTTTTTTATCAACTCTATTAACTTGATAATATATTTTCCAAATTCACCGCCATACAATCCGAATTCATGTTCCAGGACAACTATATCCGTCCTAGATTTATTAATATAATGGGCAGCTTTAATATAGGAATCAATCTCGTCTTGATTGATTTTAAATTCAACTTCTGGAGGATGATCAATTTTATCTTCCGGTCTAATCAATGCTATAATCTTTGATTTGCAGTACGGATTTATAAGATCAATAGCCCTGGTTAAATCACTTGTATAAGTAGCAATTCCGCATTTTCTTGGTACATATGATGATATATATATACAATTAATGCCTTTGCATTTTTCTCTTAAAACCTTCTTGAGTTTATTCAAAATAACACCTCTGGGAGATTTTTTATAAAGCTGCTTAAGTGCCCTTTAAAAATCAGGTGGAAAATCTATTTCTCTCCCTTGTATTTTCTTAAGTCTTGCATATTTATATGCACTTTTATATTTTTTAGCAATTATTTTCCAGGATACAACTTCTTTTAAATATTTTTTAAGATTCTCAGAGAGCTCCTTCCTTAAATCCTTATCACATGCCAATCTAATGACTTTTTCTTTTAACATCTGTTTATTTGTAAACAGTAGTCCACCATTACTTTCAAGAGTCTGGGCTGTTAATCCCTCCAAAGGAGCTGTGGTTATATAAGGTTTATTTAAAGCAATAATTCTTGCAAGTGTTCCTGATTGAGTTTCATCTACTGTTGGAAGCACTATAAAATTACAAATTGCCATCACTTTATAATAAGTTTCCCCTCTTGGAATAAACTCATAATAATGTGCGATGCCTTTCTTTTCTAAAATCTCTAAGCTTTTCTTATAATTATTATAATCTCCTATATGAGCTTCATCTCTCATAAAACCAGCAGCAAGCAGATCCCAATCCTCACCATTTTTTATTTTTATTTCTTTAATTATTTCTTCCCACATAGAGGTTAATATATCCCACCTTTTATTAGATTGTATCCAACCCACCAGTCCAACTAACTTATTACTTAAATATTTAAATTTATTCAAACCAAGCGACTCTTTCAATTTTGGAATATCTTTTTCACTCCACTTTACATCTTCTCTCGCTCCATGGGGGACAATCATAATATTTTTAGGCATCTTCCAACCTATTTGAGTAAAAGTCCAGTTTAATCTCCACTTCTGGTAATCACTTTTAAATAGAACTACGTCAGCGTCTTCACATAGTTGATAGATAAAATTTTCTTCAAATTCCTTCAGTCTGCCATGCACTGTATGTAGTTCTACCACAATAGGATATTCGTTAATAGAGCCTAAAAATTCTATAAATCCCTGGTTGCTGTCTCCTATCCCTCTATTATCTATATGCTCATAGAGGCCGTATTCATGTTGTATATGTACTACATAAGGAGATAGCTTTTTTAACTTTTTTTCAACCGGTTTCCACCAAAAACGATTTGTTGTATCTATTATAGGGTAAACACCATCCCCCGACCCATCTGTATGGCTTATTACTAAAACATCTCTTTCTGGATTTGCCTTTTTAATGAACTCCCTGGCTTCTTCACAAAATGTAGCAATACCGCACAACCTTGGATAATAACTTGATATTAAAACTATTGGTTTTGGCTTAGCCATAAATCCCTAATTACTTTTTGATTCTTCTAATCCTATTAATTTTGAAGCTATTAATTTATTTGCTCACAATAATAGGTATAAAGCCTATTCTTGTCAATTACTGTTTCTGTAAGAAACGCAATATTATTTATATTTTCAATCTTTCAAATCTCATATTTTAATTTGAATCAATTATTACATTTAAAAAAGACATTAATAATTATATAATTTTGTTAATTTTATAAATATCGTGTAAGGAGTAGACATGAGTAAAGTTGCAATAGTGACTGATAGTACTGCAGATATTCCTAAGGATTTGGTTGAAAGATATGGAATAAAAGTAATACCTTTATATGTAAATTTCGAAGACAGAAGCTATTTAGATGACAGAGTAGATATTACCAGCAAACAGTTTTATGAAAGATTAAGAAGTGTAAAAAAGCAGCCAACAACATCTCAACCAACACCACAAGACTTTATAAAAGCTTATAGCGAACTTTTAAAAGAAAATGGGTCTATAATTTCAATCCATATCTCAAAAAAGATGTCGGGAACTTATAACTCTGCAGAAATGGCAAGAAAAGAATTATCTGACAGTGATATAGAAGTTATTGATTCTGAACTAGTGCACATACCTTTAGGCATCCTTGTAATAAAAGCAGCCGAACTTGCTCGTGATGGTAAATCAAAAGAAGAAATACTAGACGCCATAAATAAATTAAAACAAAAGATTACAGTTCTTTTTATTCCAAGCACCTTAAAATACTTAATAATGGGTGGAAGAATAGGAAGAGCCAAAGGTTTGATTGCTTCAGTTCTTGAAATCAGGCCTATACTGACCCTGCGGCTGGGAGAAGTATCTCAGTTTAAAACTACAAGAAGATTTAGTCAAGCAAAAAATGAGCTTATAAACTCCATGAAAAGTATGGTAAAAGATACAAATAAACTAATGGTTATCATTTCCGACTCTGATGCAAAAGCAGAAGGCGATGAGATGGCTGAAAGAATAAAGGAGACATTTAATCCAAAACAATCTATGCGAGCTGAAATAGGAGCAGTTGTTGGTAATAATCTTGGTCCTGGTGGCGTAGCAGTCACTTTTTATGAGCAGTAACTTTTACTTTAATTTATTTTATTAAAATCATGTTTAAACCTTTTTAGATATTTAAAATATATACCTAAAGTAGCTGCGCAGAGAAGATTCAAACTAACTAAATTCTTATACTTTCAATAGCTTTTATTTTTTCTTCTTTCTTACATTGCAATAAATCTCAAAACACATTTTTTAAGTATTTTTAAAGAAATAGAAGTAGAGTCAGCCTGTAAGCCGAGTTATATGCTAAAAATACTTAAAAGTTTTGTTTAAGGTTGTAATAAGAAAATTACGTGACTAAATTTCTACAGGGATTAAATATTCAGAAAGACAAAAATGTATTATAATTTAAGCGCTTAGCTCTCCAGATTAATCTATAAGAAAATCTTTTAATGAGCTATTCTTCCTAGTATTCCGCAATTTACATAGTACTTTAAATTCGATCTGCCTAATTCTTTCCCTGGTCAGGTTGGACTCTCTGCCAACTTCTTCCAGTGTTCTGGGAAGGCCGTCCAGAAGTCTATATCTTAATCTAATAATTTTTCTTTCCCGATCCTTTAAAGTGCTTAAAATTATTTGTAGATGTTTCTGAAGCATGGAAAAGGTTGCTGCATCAAGAGGATCTTCAACTTCCGAATCTTCAACAAAATCACTGATATGTGTTTCTTCGCCCTCACCTATCGGAGTATCAAGTGATATTGTTTCCTGTGCTATCTTCCTAATTTCTCTAACCCTATCTGGCGTAACACTTAATAACTCTGGTTACGGCCTGCCTGATCCACCAGAACGCATAAGTTGAAAACTTAAAACCCTTTTTATAATCATATTTATCTACCGCTCTTATGAGCCCAAGATTTCTTTCCTGAATAAGGTCTAAAATACCATACCTCTGCTGACATATCTTTTAGCTACACTTACAACCAGTCTTAAATTTGCTTCAATAAGCCTGCTTTTTGCAGACAGGTCTCCTTTTTCGATCCTTTTTGCAAGATACAATTCTTCAGCAGCAGTTAGAAGTCTTACTCTACTAATTGCCCTAAGATACATTTTGACGGGGTCATCAATAAATGGTTTTACAGCTTGAGTGGTCTTGATGTTTAGGGATTTTTTATTCTCTTTATCACTGATATCACTATCTATTTCATTTTTAAGACTACCTTTAAAATCATATATATCGTCTATGGGGATTATTTTTTTAAAATCTATTTCTTTTATAGTCTTATTGATTTCATTATCAGTAAAGATGTGTTCTCTTTTATTTTTTACCAAAATCCCTGTATTTTTTGATCCACAATCAAGTTTGTTTTAAAATAATGATTTGTTGTTTAATTTAATATATAAACAACAAATCATTATTTTTAATAATTAAATCTACATATAAATCCTTTTAAAAAACCTCTATGTAGTTTTATTATTTAATATCTTCTATCAGTTCTTGGCTTCTGTGGAAGAGCTTCATCAACTTTTAAAGTACGGCCTTCAAAGTCTGTGCCATTTAAAGCTTCTTTTGCTTTTTCTGCTTCCGCATTATCTGATAGTTCAACAAAACCAAAACCTTTATCTCCAATTACATTGGCTGATTGAACCTTGCCATGTGAAGAGAAAAGCTCTTCTAATTGCTTATTAGTAACAGAATAGCTTAAATTTCCTACATATAGTTTGCTACCTTGCATATTTACCTCCTTTCAAATACTTTCGTTTCTCTAAGCTCTACGATATTTTATTTAGAGAGGTAACAGCAGGTAACAAATAACTCTTAATTAAAATACTATCAAACATAAGAGATTTACTAATTAAATAAACCCCGAGTTATCTTTTACCATAACCTTACGACCTTAGGTTACTTAACACCTCGGGGTCTAATTCTTTGAACTTCATTGACCTCATTCAGATTTTTTTCTCTTCCTGCATTCTTTCGTTTGCAAATTTCAAATATTACTAAATGTTGTCTCCATCCAAAGATTATTTTTAATAATATCAGAAATTATAAGATTTGTCAAATAATTTATTTATAAATGTTTTTAGAAATATTTTTAAATATTTTATTATTGTTTTATTAAGTTTATAACTTAAACAAAAATATGACTAATATATACCTGGGGAAATCTTTAACTGTGATTATGTTTCAAAAAATATATATAAGATATAATTATTAAAAAAATACGATTATTTTAATAAATCAATAAAATTGGAGATAATAATGAAGAAAAGCCAAAAAAATACATTAGAAATTGGTATAGTAATTCTTCTCTCTATAATTATAGGAATTATAGCATTTTTTTCGATGAGAATTGGTAAGTACCTAAATCTGTTGATCTTTGGTCTGGGTTTAGTTCCGATTTTGATTGCATATATTTTTAAAATTAATTTAAAAAAAATTTTACCTGATATCTTATTGGTATATTTTTAATCTTTTTTAAATAAATTTATTTGTTAAAATAGGTTGCTTTCAGTTTTTTAAAGCAAGTACAATATCTACTTCATCTTCTTCAATGGTTTCCTTAGGTATATTTTATCCCAAATAATAGCTAAAGTGGGTTTTATCAATATAGGGTACATTTTTTTAAATAAGCCAGGATATCATTTAAATTAGTAGTAGCTATAGCTACTACTGAATCAGCAGCGCCATAATAAACTAAAAGTTCATTTGTTTTTTCATCGATAACCGCACCACAGGGAAAAACAACATCGTCCGCTTCACCCACTCTTTCGTAACTCTCTTTTGGTCCTAAAACCCAGTCACTGCTCCGACTGATTATTTCAAGGGTTTCTAAATCCAACAAAGCCAGCCCCACTCGATAAATAGTACCGGAGGCTGTATCTCTTGCCCCATGGTAAATAATTAACCAACCATCTTGCGTCTCAATAGGCGGAGGGCCTAACCCCACTCTATTAGAATCCCAGGCTCTATGCCTGGTAGGAATCAATACTCTATCTTTCCCCCAGAAATCCAAATCTCTGGAGAAAGAAACCCAAATATCAGCCCTTCCTTCAACAATTGGTCTGTTTATAAGGGCATAGCAACCCTTGATAGTTTTAGGGAACAAAGAAGCATCTTTATTGAACGGCATTAATTTCCGTCCCAGGCGTTGGAAATTTAAAAAATCTTTAGTTGCTATCATAGAAATACCGGGAGGTTCTCCAGTTACTTTATCGAAGAAAGAAACATAAGTAATTATATATTCCCGCCTCTCCTCCAGCCAAACAATTCTGGGGTCTTCCAATCCAAATATGGCTTCACCGAATTCTGGCTCTGCTGTCAATACTGGCCCCGGATTTATCTGCCAATTTGTTTTTCCATCCTTACTTTTTGCAATGGTTAAATGAGAATACCCTTGTCTATCTTCAACTCGAACCAAAAGCAATATCTCATTATTAAATTTTATTGCCCCGGGATTAAAGACGGCTCCTACTTTATAGGGCCAGTTTTCCGGAGTTAAAATCGGATTACCTTCATACCTTTTAAAATATTCTTGAAAATTTTTATTATTCATTTTCTTTGCTCCTTTTTCTGGTCTGCTATTGCACTTAAGTTATCTGATAATTCTATTATAATTTACTGGTAATTATTCTGCTATTGTTATTGCAGTTTTTTCTTCTGTTTCTTCAATAATTATGCTTATACTATGGTAAACCCCATACTTTAATATTAATTGTGCCGGTTGCCGAGTTATAGCCTAAAAATGATTAATAGATTTATATAAGTTTATAATCAATTTGAATTTAATCTCTGAAGTATATCCCAGAAAGCCCCCCTATAGCCGCTTTTGATCGCTTTTTGAAGCTCCAGGTTTTCATTATAGTTATAATTTCTGTCAAACTCATCAGATGCCCCTATAAAGAACCTTTTATCTCCAGCAACAAGCCTGTTGGTATATCCCACAAGGTCTTTTCCTATTTTTTCCGAAATGTAGAAAACAGGTTCAAGGAAATTATTGCCGCTGCTTGTATTTCCGTAAAGATTATCTTTAATAGAAGCATCTTTCTTCATCATATTTGAAAGAGCAGTACCCGGGTAGACCCTTATCCCATATGATAATCCGACACAGGTAGGGCTTAACTTTTTTATCGAATCTATGGTATATTTTATAGTCTTTCTATCTTCGCCCGGCCCGCCCAGCAGCAGATCAAACATAAACCTGATTTTATATTTGGAGCAGAGTCTTGATATATTTTCCAGATCTTCCAAATTGTGATCCCTGCCCAGATTCTTAAGAATCAGGCTATGAGTACTATCTACCCCGAAATTAATGCCCTCACATCCGGATCTCTTTAAAAGTTTTGCAAAACTTTCATCAAAATTTACTGGACTCATATAAGAATACCATCTTATCTTTTCCCCAAGCCCATCTTCTATTATTTGATTTAAGAGTACAGAGGTATGATCAGCAGGGATATTTAACTCGCTGTCGCAAAAATGTATATAATTTATATTTTTACTTATAAGATTCTTCAACTCCTCTATCACTGTTTTTACCGGCCTGGTTCTTAATTTACTTCCCTTGATCAAAGGATCGGCACAGTATATACACTTCCCGGTGCAGCCCCTTTTTGTCTCAATACTGCCCATACCGCCTTCTATAAAATATCTCTCATTGTCCACTAAATCCCTTCCCGAAAGAGGAAAATCTTCTAATGAATCGCTTTGAAATTTTATTATCCTGTTGCCTTCAGCTCTGCCTGCCGTATATTTTAAATAGCTGACTGCATCAGAACATCTGCCACCTTTTCCGATTATTTCCAGAATATCAGGTAATATAAATTCACCATCCCCGGCTATTCCAAGATCGGCATCAAGATATTTGATTATTCCCCGCGGCATGACCGAAAAGCCTCCACCACCTATTATAATAGGAGCATCCGAATATTTTTTAATAACCACTACTATTTCTTTGATTTTAGGCAGAAAGTTATCCTGACTTAAAAAATAACAGTCATCCGTATTTCTAATAGTAACTCCTAAAGCTAAAAAAGAGCTTCCGGCAAGTTTCCCCCTTAGATCTTTTTTTATATTTTTGGAAAAATTAAGGTCCAGTAGCTCTACTTCAAAACCTTTTTTTTCGAGAGCACTTCCGATATAATCCAGTCCTATTGGTGTAACGGGCGGCTTTATTAGATTGGTGTTAACGAGAAGAACCTTTTTATTATTTTTCATTTATAATAATAGTAGTGAAATTCTTATAAAAAGCAATCAGGGAGAATCTAAAACAGGCTTATTAAAGTTTTTTATTTCCCTCGATACCCAGATCCCGGTGACAGCTATGGAAAGGAAGTCGGCAACCGGGACTGCCATCCATACCCCGTTCAGTCCGAAGACCATGGGAAGCAAAAAAGCTGCAGGGACTAAAAATAATACCTGCCTGGATATGGTCAAAACAAGAGCTGGTACTGCTTTTCCAATAGACTGAAATAATCCCCCGCCCAGCATTTGCACTCCGATAAAGGGGAGGAATAATATGACAATTCTTAAAATGCCGATACCTTCACCTATAAGTTCAGCATCACTGCTGAAAAGTGTTATCACAAACCTGGGGAAGATCATCATGACCAAAAATCCTGCTCCGGCAATAACAATAGTCCACACTGCAGCTATCCCCAGAACTTTTTTTACTCTGGGATAAAGCCTGGCACCATAATTAAATCCAACAATAGTAGAAAATCCCTGTGTTATCCCGATAAGCGGCATCTGGACAAGGCTCAGCAGCCTTAGGCCTATTCCCATTATAGCAATATACAGGTCACCTCCATAAAATGAAAGCAGCCTGTTAAAAATAAGGATTATAAAACTGGCCATAGTAGACCTTAAAAATGACGGGAAACCGAGAGTTAGTATTTCCCTGACCAAAGGAAATCTTAATTTGAGCACTGCGATATTTATATTAAAAATGCTTTTGCCAAAAAGGATATAAAAGATAATATAAATGGTACTCAGGGCCTGACTTATAACAGTAGCAATAGCAGCACCCTTTATTCCCATACCCAATACAAATATAAATATGGGGTCAAGGATTATATTCATCAGGGCTCCTATACCCATAGCATACATAGCAGCTCTGGGACTTCCTTCCGCTCTTATACAGCTGTTGCTGTTTACAGCAAAAGAAAGAAAAATAAAACCGGCAAGGATTATATAGGCATAATCTTTGGCATAAGGCAGTACCTGGGCGGATGCTCCAAAAAAGATCAGAAATTTATCCATAAAAGGATATATTAAAACCATACATAGTGCACTTATAAGAAGATTTAGTACAACTGCATTTCCAAATACATCCTGGGCTATATCTTTCCTGTTTCTTCCCAGTGCCCTTGAAATTATTGAGGCACTTCCAATACCCAGCATGGTACCGATACCCATCATAATAAGCTGTATGGGCAGTACTATGGAAAGCGCGGCAATAGCAAGAGAGCCTACACCTTTGCCGACAAATATTGTATCTATGATATTATAAAACGCACCTACTACCATTCCGATGGTAGCAGGTGCTGAAAACTTAAACAACAGGACGGCCAAGTTTCCGTTTAATAGCAGTTCTCTTTTAGATTTCATAAAATAATGCTATTCATAATTCCTGCACTGATCTATAAGTTTATGCTTTTTATATATATTATTGATTCAGGATATTTTGAAAGAACTGATTCTTTTCTGCCTCATTATAACCAACAGCGCTTGACTTCCCAAACCACTGAGGCCATGAATTAAAGGTAGTAATAGTAATATCCTGTCTGCTCATAGAAAGGACCACCGGTAAAATCTGTGCTGCCTGACTCAGAGATATATTAGTCCATACATACTGTCCCATTACATTTAAGAAATTAGACAAATTTCCCGAGTTCACCATTGACCTTTTCTGCAGCATCAAATCAGCTATAATCATTGCCGACTGTCTTTCTCTTGAATAAGCTCCTCCCCCATAAAGAGACCTACCGTGTCTCGCTCTTGATAGAGCAAGTGCCTGAGTCCCATTTATGTGATGGGTTCCTACACCAAGATAACAGCCTGAAAAACCGTCGGCTATATTTTCTTCAACAGTGGTATCCACACCGCCAAAATAATCGATTAAAGGTTTGAATCCATCAAAATCAGTAATAACATAGAAATCGATCTTTGCTCCGGTAAATTGTTCAAATTTACTTACTGCATAATCATGCCTACCAGAAGCATGGTATCCGTTGATCTTACGTCCTCCGAACCAGGTATCACGTGGTATTGTCACCAGATAAACCTTCCCTGTATCAAGATTCATATGAACAAATATATTAATATCAGTCCTTCCGCTTACTCTTCCTCCTGCCCTGTCGTAAGCGCTGTCATCACCCCAGATAATAAAGTTGACCTTTCTTCCGGCATGGAAACCAGATATTCCACTTGAACTGTATCCGGAAGTTGTTGAAGCAGTATAAGCAGGAGCACCTGTATAAGGCGTAATACCATAATTATCACAAAGCTGGGCAAATTCCTTTGACTTTAAAAACCCGTCTAAAACGGTTTTTCTGCTCATTCCTCCTGCCAATCTTTCAAGCCAGGTACTATAGCCGTTTGGATCCGGTTCCCTATTAAAAAAAGCTTTGTATAGTATAGTTACAAAAACCTCATCCGAATGATTCTTAGCTTTAAATTCCTCACTGAATACAAATCCTTCTGCAACATCAGCACCGGTCTTAGAACCATTTAAAAGGCGCCCTACCCATTCATTTAACCCGCCTTGGTCGGGCTGTCTTTCCAGGCACTGCTCGTAAAAACGGGTTACAAATGCCTGCACCTGTTCTTCTGAACCTCCATTGATAATGGTGGGAAAAAGGGTTATAACCAGGACTGCTACTAAAACCGATAAAAAAAAGTACTTGGCTTTGGAAAATATTCTTCTTATCATGACTTACTCCCTATTCAATTTGATTATAGTTTAAATATTTTTATTGAAATTTCACATTATTATATATTATAAAACAACTTTTTAGAAGTTTAGAACATTAGATAATACATTCTTTTAATAAAGTATTTTCAATTTTATTCATTCCCAGCCTGGTAAGAGCAAAATCATATTTTACCGGATCGTCTTTATCAAATCTTTTAAATGAATCTGTTACTTCCAGAGCAGTCCTGATATCTGCCTGTTTTCTCTTAGTAAGTCCCAATTTCAATGAAATCCTGTACATATGAGTATCAAGAGGGATAATTAATTTTGACCTCGAGATGTTATCCCATCCTCCCGGGTCTACATTGTCCCTGCGCACCATCCAGCGCAGGTAAAGATTCAGTCTTTTAAAAGCGCTGCCTCCAGCCGGCGAAGGCATAAGACTGCTGCATTTTCTCTTTTGAGAAGCATTAAGATTTTTTGCAAAATTTAAAGCAGCAGTGAGGATAGTCTCATCTTCTTTTTTCATTCCCGTGGTAAAACAGGCATTTAAAGACCCGTATGTCATTATGGCATTTTTTATATTCACAAGCAGGCAGGATAATTCCCTGCCAGTGGTAAATCTGTGCTTGAAATCAGTAAAAATTCCGTAAAGAAGGGTGTTTGAAGATTTTTTTAAAAACACCGAAGGAGTCGGTGTCATCTTAGCCAGTACCAGTGAGACACTCCCGAGTATCTGAGTCACTCTACCGTAAGCCAGCGATGAAGCTACCAGCCCTACAATCTCACGGTCCTTCATATCATTATAATTATATAAAAATTCCAGGGGATCAGGATGAACAAATTTCCTATTATTATAATACAGATATAATCTATCCAGTTCTTCTTTCAGTCTCATTATTTTATATAATGCTCGATGACTATCGCTTATATCTAATATATCATACCGTTATCTGCGAGTTCTTTATGCTTTAAGATTATTCTATCTGCCAGCCCATCAAGAAGCTTAAAATCTCCATCTTTAGGATAACCTTTTATTACTTCTGGCTCTATGATCTCAGCTTTTAAGGTAGATACCATATCTGCAAGCATTTCAACAGTCTTTCCTCCCCATCCATATGAGCCTATGACTGATATATACTTTAACTTTGGTCTTAATACCTTAACCAGATATGCCGCATACACTATATTGGGATGAGGACCGGCAAGTATGGTAGGAGCTCCTATCACCACTGTAGCGGCATCGACCAAAGCCATGGCAAGCTCACCTATGTCAGTATCGGTAAGATGAAATACCTTTACTGTGACTCCCTTTCCGGACAGAGACTGCTTTAAATATTCTACCATTTTCTCCGTACTGCCGTGCATTGAAACGTATGGTATTACTACTTCATTCTTGACTCTATCTGATACCCATTCCCGGTAAGCATTTATAATAAAATCAATATTATTATAAACAGGCCCATGGCTGGGTGCGATAATATCTATATCAAGACTTTCAATTTTTTCCAAGTTTTTTATTATGCTGGTCCTAAAGGGCATCATAATCTCTGCATAATAACGCTTTGCGGCATTGTATATCTTCTTTACATCCTTTACGAAAAGCTCATCTGCAGCATAATGAGAACCAAAAAAATCACAGCTGAAAAGTATTTTGTCTTCCTTTAAATATGTGGACATTGTCTCAGGCCAGTGGACCCATGGGGTAAGGATAAACTGAAGTGTTTTATTTCCAAGAGAGACTGTATCATCATCTCCTACTACCGTGAATCTCTCATCCGGGACCGGAAGCAGATCCATAAGCATTGACTTGCATTTCTGATTGGTTATTATTTTAGATCCAGGATATTTTTTTATCAGTTTTGGAAGTGAGCCTGAATGATCCTGCTCCGCGTGGTGGGATACAATATAGTCTATTTTTTCTGTATTTAATTCTTCTAAATTATCAGTCAGAGTACTATACATCGGAGGATCTACGCTATCGATCAGAGCATTTTTTTCCGATCCTTTGATCAGATACGCATTATATGAAGTCCCATCAGGAAGGGGTATCAGTTCATCAAACAATCTTCTGTTCCTATCTAAAGCTCCTACAAAGTAAATGTCTTCTTTTAGTTTTCTTATACCCATTTTAAATCAGTCCTTTTTATATTGCATATGACCACACCTTTATTAAAAAGATGTGGTCATACTTATAATATGCTTAAATTATTATATAGTTATTTTTTCCACAGTCCATGAATATTGCAGTATTCCCTTGCTATTATATTATCAGCTTTTATACAGAACTCAGCTTCTGGAGCATCTCCCGGTTTTAAAAACTGCCTGTAGGCTGTCCCATCCACTATTACTTCTATCCACTCAATATAATGCTCCTCTATCATAGGATGGGCAACACTTCCGATTTTGATCTTAAAGCCGTTTTCAGTTTTTTCAATTACAGGCACGTGCTTTTCCAGAGCAGCATCGGTTGTGTTTTCCTTGTATAATTTCATAGGCTGACCACAGCAGACAAGCTCTCCCTCTCCTTCATGAAGAACTTCTACGATGTTGCCGCATATCTCACATTTATATATTTGTAACTTCTTAGTCATATCATCCTCCTTAATCTATAATACATTTTCCTATAACAATTAAAATAGTGCAAATAAAAAGCAGATAGATTTACATTGATTTTACCTTTTTTTCTATTATTCCGGTGATTTCCCTGTAACTTTTATTTTTGAATTTCATTGGTTTACCAAAACTGACCTTTGCCAGCGGCCATCGGGGCATGTGACCCCATGGCAGTACACCGTTTTTTAAAATATTAAAAATCCCATCTATCCTTACTGGAACTACGGGAATCTCCATATCAGATGCTATTACTCCCACTCCTGACTCGAATTCTTTAATACTACCGTCAGTAGTCACCCTTCCTTCGGGATATATTAATACATACCATCCCCTGCTTATGACCTTTCCAATATTTTCCATAATCTGCTTGAACCCGTGTGTTCTTGACAGAGGACAGGTGACAATAAATAAGTTTACCAGGAGATAAAAGCCTAGTGCTTCTATGATCCTTCTCCACCAGGGACCGGTTTGATAAAAGAAATGGTTGAAATGGTATTCTATGGACATTACAGTAGTCACCTTCTGCCTAAGCCTCAGCGATAATGAATAAAGAATTACAAAGGTGTCCATAAGACTGGTATGATTTGATGCAAAAACAACCGGCTGGCTGAGATTTTTTATATTTTCTCTCCCCTTAACTTTAGGTCTGTATATAATTAACATAAACGGGTACAAAATATACTGAAATATCGTCCTTACCAGACGCATAGGGGTCCAGAACGGGAAGTTGTAGAACGGAATCCTCCGAGAGGCTACCCCCGGAGTCCTGATCATATTTTCAACTTCCTCCACAGTGGTACTCCCTGTTATCTTAGAGTCATCCACTTCTATATCATATTTTTGTTCAATAGCGTTAACTAGCTGCACCATACCGAGAGAATCAAGCCCCAGATCCTTTTCCAGTTCTGATTCCTTTTTAAAATCATGCTGCTTGACTCCGTGAAAACTGCTTATTATTTTAAAGATTTCCTGTGAATTCCTGTCTATATCCTGTCCTAGGGCCTGACCTTTAACTCCTGCCCGCAAGACAGCCTTTAATACCTCATTTCTTTTTACTTTTTTAGTCGTGGTCCTGGGGAAATCATTTCCTTTCCATATGCTATAGCTGTTTATGTGCTGATATACACTTAATTTTTTATTGGCTCTACTGATTATCTTTTCCGGTGAAGTTCCGTATTTTTCTTTTAGTATCAATACTGCATGAAGCTCTAGACTACTCCTGTACTTAAGCCCCAGTACCACACAATCTTTTACTGAGCTAAATTCCTTTAAAACAGATTCAATATCTTCCGGATAGATATTCATTCCGTCGGCCCTGACTATGACTTCATCTTTCCTTCCTTTAAAATACAGGTTTCCATCCTTTCCTGCCTCAGCCAGGTCCCCGGTCCTAAACCAGCCTCTGGACAAAGCTTCTTCCGTCAATACTGGATCCTTATAATAACCCGGGGTGACATTATCACCTTTGACATATATCTCACCTTTCACAAGACGCACCTGCTGGCCGTCGAGAACTTTCCCGATCGATCCAGCTCCGGTCAGCGAGGGATCGGCCAGTGTTATAAGCGGAGCAGTTTCAGTCAATCCATAACCCTGGAAAATGGTATATGCTATACATCTCCAGAATTCATCCAGGCTTTTATCAAAAGCTGCTCCCCCTACGATTATCGCAACCAGCCTCCAGCCTGTTTTTAAATGGATATTAAGAAAGGCAAGAAATCTTATCGGCCACTTTATTTTTTTAAACCGGTTATATTTTCTTTCAAATTTTTCCCCTTCCAGATTGAATTTTTTAACTATATATTCCTTAAGCAATTCCAATATTTTGGGAAGTGTTCCAAGCATCCAGATCTTTTCTTCCTTTATAGCTTTTACAATATCCCTGGGGCTGGCGCTGCTTGTAAAAACAACCGAACTTCCTATCATCATGGGAACATAAATACCGATAAACTGACCGTACATATGGCTTAACGGTACAACAGATAGTATCTTTAAATTCCACATCAGGCGGAAAAAATTTTTCCATCTGTCCATGACAGGCTCAACGGACTTTAAATTAGCTTCAATATTGCGGTGGGTTATCATTACCCCTTTCGGTTCAGCAGTAGTACCGGATGTAAAAATGATTTGAGCCAGATCATTATCACCGGTAGTTTCATTTTTATGCTCTAACGGCTGTACTGGTGTAAGGATTTCTCTTATCTCTTCCATTGAAATCGATCTTAGTTTAGAGGATCTATATTTGACACCGCT
>Ga0307419_10000014_pt1 | contig 57021 bp, 45 predicted proteins | sample SalMarWE160230MG_2_FD_202512 | JGI IMG/M metagenome (GOLD analysis project Ga0307419, IMG submission 202512) | Salt marsh sediment microbial communities from the Plum Island Ecosystem LTER, Massachusetts, United States - WE1602-30 | ecosystem: Environmental > Aquatic > Marine > Intertidal zone... | reverse complement strand
GCAGGGGGACGACCACGGCGACCCGCGGCCGACCGGAGGGTGACGGCCGGGCATGGAGCTCCAGGCTGCGAACGGCGTGCCGCCGCCCCTCCCGGAACGTCGCCCGGATCTCCCGACTGGAGCGCAGCCGTGCCGCGCGCGGGAAGCGCTCGGTGCCGCTCACGCAGGATCACGATCGTCGCTCGCGCTCGGAAGAACCCGGAAGCCTCCCTCAGCGGCCCCGATGCTTGCGCACGCGCTCGCGGCTCACGCTGAGCCGCTTGCGGCCCCTCCGGCGACGGCGAGCCAGCGTCTTCCGCCCGCCCTTCGTCTTCATGCGGGCGCGGAAGCCGTGATCGCGGCGGCGCTTGCGATTGGTGGTCTTGCTGCACGTCCGTCCCATGGCATCCATCTACGTTGGCAGGGTCGCGGCTCGGCTCGCCCGGCTCGAGCGGAGTGGGCTCCCGACTCGGCTTTGCAGAGAGCCCAACAGTATAGACGGGGTCGCCGCGAGTGTCAAAGATCGTGCCGCAAAGCGGGCCTCCCGCGGGCCGTTCGCGCCGTTCGGCCCACGCGGCCGCGCCGTCGTTGACACTCGCGGTCGGCGGCTCTTACAATGGGTGCCCCTGTCCCCGGCCCCGGTGCTCAGACCGACCCATGGAAGCGGGCTGCATGGAACTGACCGCCAACGAAGTCTGGGCTCGCATCACCGACGCCGCGCGGGACATCCTCCCCGAGCAGACTTTCCGAACCTGGCTCTCGGCCACCGAGGCGGTGACCCTCTCCGACGACACGCTGGTGGTCGGCGCCCCGACCAAGTTCGCCGTCGAGTGGATCGAAGATAAGTACGCCCCGCTCCTCGTGGACCTGGCCCAGCGCCAGCTCGGCCGCTCCCTCGAGCTCCGGTTCGAGCACCAGGGCCACGTGGAGCAGATCGAGATCCCGGAGATCCGATCGCCCTCGCAAGAGCCGACGACGACCCGGGAGCCTCCCGAGTCGCCGTCCGCCGGCCCCGCGCCCGTTACGGGAGGCGCGTCCGGACTCAACGACCGCTACACCTTCTCGCGCTTCGTCATCGGAAGCAACAACCAGCTGGCGGCCGCCGCCTGTCAGCGCGTGGCCGACGCTCCGGCCAAGGCTTACAACCCCCTGTTCATCTACGGCGACACCGGGCTCGGCAAGACCCACCTCATGCACGCGATCGGGCACGCGATCCTGGACCGAAGTCCCGGTCGGCGCGTGGCCTACATACCGTCCGAGCAATTCACGAACGAGATGATCTCGGCGATCCAGAGCGGCCGGACGCCGCAGTTTCGCCAGCGCTACCGGCAGATCGACGTTCTCCTGGTGGACGACGTCCACTTCCTGGGCAACAAGGAGGGGACGCAGGAGGAGTTCTTCCACACGTTCAACTCGCTGTACGACGCCCACAAGCAGATCGTCATCACCAGCGATCGTCCCCCGCAGGAGATACCCGGGCTTCAGGAGCGGCTCGTCTCGCGGTTCGAATGGGGGCTGGTCACCGACATCAAGCCGCCGGACTTCGAGACCCGCGTGGCGATCCTTCAGAAGAAGGCGGCCGAGGACCGGCTCGTCCTCGACGACGGCGTGATCGAGTACATCGCCCGGCACCGGAAGACGTCGGTCCGCCAGCTGGAGGGGGCGGTCATCAAGCTCCTCGCCTACAGCTCCCTCACACGCCGGGAAATCACCCTCGAGCTCGCCCGCGAGGCGCTCGGGGGCTCCGACGAGCCCGAGGCCGAGCCACAGCGCGCCACACCCGAGGAGATCCGGCGCCGCACCGCAGAGGCCTGGGACGTCACGGTGGACGGCCTCACGTCGCGTCGCCGGACCCGAAACCTGACCGTGCCGCGTCAGATCGCCATGTATCTCATCAAGACGATCCTCGATCTCCCCTACACGGAGATCGGGAGCCTCTTCGGGGGGCGCGACCACTCCACGGTGATCCACTCGGTGAACAAGGTGGAGGCCGACATGGCCTCGGACCCTCAATTCCGGGCGCGGGTCCGCGAGCTCCAGGAGGCGCTACGGCGCTGACGGCCGGGCCGGGCAAAGGCTCGTTGAGAGCGTGTGGATCGGCGTGGAGAGTTCGCTCGCCTCGCGGGGCGGGTGTGGACCGGGGTCGAAGAACCGCGGGTTTTCCCCCGCGCGTCCACAGGTGGCCGAAATTCGAAACTACCGGAGCTACATAGACTTGTGCCGTCAGAGGTTGGAGATGTCCACATGTCCACGCTCCCTACTACTCCTACGAACATTACTATATCATACCATAGACGTAAGGATCGCCGGGGAAACTCGCCGCCAGGGGACGAACGGGGAGTTCGATGAAGCTTTCGATCACGCGTGAGAAGCTCCAGGAGGGGCTCGGGGCCGTGGCGGCCACGATCCCCAACAAGACGACCCTGCCCGTCCTCTCCAACATCCTGCTCCGCGCGCAGGGCTCCAGGCTCGAGATGAGCGGGACGGATCTGGACATCTCCGTCTCGGTCAGCGTGGATGCGGAGGTGGACGAGGCCGGCGCGGTGACGGTGCCGGCGCGGAAGATCGCCGACATCGCCCGGGAGCTGGCCGACGCTCCGGTCCACCTGGTAGCCGACGGGGACCAGATCGAGCTGTCGTGCGGCAAGAGCCGATTCAAGCTGTTCGGCTTGCCGGAGGGTGAGTTCCCCTCCTTCCCGGAGGTCGACTTCGGGGAGAGCTGGAAGGTCAAGGCCGGCACTCTCCAGGGCCTCATCGGGCACACATCCTTCGCCGCATCCACGGAGGAGAGCCGCCCGATCCTGAACGGTGTCCTGTGGCAGCTCCGGTCCGACCACAGCTCGATGGTGGCCACGAACGGACATCGGCTAGCGCGCATGACCTCACCCCTCGAGGAGGTCGATGCCCCCGAAGCGGACCTCATCGTGCCCCCGAAGGCGCTGCAGCAGGTGGAGCGATTGTTTGACGGCGGGGAGGAGCTCGAGGTGGCCCGGTCGGAGAACCACCTGGCCTTCCGCTCGACGGCGCGGGTGGTCTACACGCGGCTGATCGAGGGCCCATACCCGAACTACGAGCAGGTCATACCGAGCGACAACGACAAGGAGGCGGTGGGGAATACCGAGTCTCTCGAGCAGGCGATCCGGCGCATGGCCGTGGTGGCCAGCGACCAGACGCACCGGGTGCGGCTCTCCTTCTCGGAAGGGAGCCTTCGGTTTCGCGTGCAGACTCCCGACCTCGGCGAGGCGGAGGACGAAGTGGCGGTGGACTACAAGGGGGAGTCGCTCGAGATCGGGTTCAATGCGAACTACCTGCTCGAGGTCCTGCGCTACATGCCCGACGACGACGTCCGGATCGAGTTCCGTGCCCCGGAGCGGGCCGCGACCTTCCGGCCCGCCTCGGGTACGCCTGACTACCTCTGCCTGGTGATGCCGCTCAGGCTCCTCGATTGACGGCGGAGGCCCCGGCCCCGGCGGCCTCCGAACGCCGGTCTCTCGACGCCATCCTGCGGCCGCGCTCCATCGCGGTCGTGGGCGCCAGCCGGCGTCCCGGGACGATCGGCTACCAGATCGTCGACAACCTCCTGGCGCATGGCTTCGCGGGCACGGTGTATCCGGTGAATCCGGGCGCGACTTCGATCCATTCCATCCATTCCTTCGCCTCGGTCCGTGACGTTCCGGAGATTCCGGATCTGGCGGTCGTGGTCGTCCCCAAGGAGCACGTGCTTTCCGTGGTCGAGGAGTGCGCGGAGGCGGGAGTCCGCGGCGTGGTGGTGATCAGTGCCGGGTTCAAGGAGGTGGGCGGATCGGGGATCGAACGCGAGCGGGCGGTCCTCGAGGTCGTCCGGGGCCACGGCATGCGCATGGTGGGGCCCAACTGCATGGGCGTCATCAACACGTCGGGGCAGATGTCCATGAACGCGACGTTCGCCCCGTCCATGCCGCCACCCGGCCCCATCGCTTTCATGAGCCAGTCGGGCGCCATGGGGGTGACGATCCTGGACTACGCCGCCGAATACGGGATCGGCGTGAGCCAGTTCGTCTCGATGGGGAACAAGGCCGATGTGTCCGGGAACGACCTTCTCGATTACTGGCGCGACGACCCCGCGGTCGGCGTCATCCTCCTCTACCTGGAGAACTTCGGCAACCCGCGGCGGTTCACCCGGATCGCGCGAGCGGTGACCCGGAAGAAGCCGGTCATCGCGGTGAAGGCGGGACGGAGCCGCGCCGGTGCTCGCGCCGCCTCGAGCCACACGGGCGCCATGGCCGCGCTGGACGTGGCCACCGACGCGCTGTTCACCCAGTGCGGCGTGCTGCGCGTCGACACGGTCGAAGAGCTGTTCGATGCCGCCATGGCGTTCGGGAACGCCCCGCTCCCCGCCGGGCCGCGCGTCGCCATCGTCACCAACGCCGGCGGGCCGGGCATCATCATCGCCGACGCCTGCGAATCGCGGGGGCTCGAGGTCACGCCCCTGTCGCGCGAGGCGAGGATGAAGCTCCGGTCGCTGCTCCCCGAGGAGGCGAGTGTCGTCAACCCGGTCGACATGATCGCCAGCGCCCGGGCGGAGGAGTACGCGGCGGTTCTGGAGATCGTGCTGGCGGACGCGGAGATCGACGCGGTCATCGCGGCCTTCGTGCCACCGCTGGGGGTGGACGCTGGGGATGTCGCCCGGTCCATCCGGGCCGTGGCCGAGGGGGCCCCCAAGCCCGTGATGGCCGTACTCATGGGTCGGGAGGGCCTGCCGAGGGGCATGGCGGAGCTCCACCAGGCGCGCATCCCCGCCTACATTTTCCCCGAGTCCGCGGCGCGGGCGCTGGCGGCGATGGAGAAGTATCGCCGGTGGTTGGCCCGGCCGGCGGGAGAGGTGCGCCGCTTCGAAGACGTGGACCGCGGGCGAGCGGACCGCGTCCTGTCGGAGGCGGTCCGCGAGGGCCGCACCCTGCTCCCGGTGCCGCAGGCTCTCCAGGTGCTGGAGGCCTACGGGATCCCGGTGGCGCCGTACCGGGTGGTGTCGAGCGCCGACGAAGCCGCGGCCGCCGCCAGCGAGCTCGGGTACCCGGTGGTCCTGAAGGCGGTCGCCCCGGGCCTGTCGCACAAGACCGAGGCCGGGGCGGTGGCCCTGGACCTGGACGAAGCGCGCGCGGTCCGGGTCGCCTATCGGGACATGGAGGTGCGATCCGCGAGCTGGGAGGAGGCGACCATGACCGGGGCGGTCGTGCAGCCCATGGTGCTGGGCGGCCGCGAGACGATCGTGGGGATGACTCTGGAGCCGAACTTCGGCCCTCTCATCATGTTCGGGCTAGGCGGCGTCTACGTGGAGGCCCTGGGAGATGTCACCTTCAGGGTGCAGCCGGTCACCGATGTGGACGCGCGGGAGATGGTGCGCTCGATCCGGGGCGCCCGCCTCCTGGAGGGCGTCCGCGGCGAGCCGGGCGTCGCGTTCGATCGCGTGTCGGAGGTCCTGGAGCGGGTGAGCCAGCTGGTGGGAGACCATCCCGAGATTCGGGAGCTGGATGTCAATCCGTTCCTGGCTTTCCCGGAGGCCGAGCAATGCGTGGCGGTCGATGCGCGTATCCTGCTTCGGTCCTCCGCCGAGGCCGGGCCGGAGTGCGGATGAGCGGGAGGCCGCGGTCAGGCGAGCCCCAAATGGCGCGGATGTTGCTCCCTTGACCGTACACGGACCGCGTCGAGTCCACCGCGACGGACACCAGCACGATATCATGAACGCCTCGGCACACCCACGGAACGCGCCCGGCCGGGCGAGCGCGCACACGATTCTCGTCGCCGACGACAACGACGACTGCCGGGTCGCCCTGCGGACGCTGCTCGAGGCCCACGGGTACCGGGTGCTCGAGGCCGTGGACGGTGAAGACGCCGTCCGCACCACGCGCCGCGAGCGCCCGGACCTCGTGCTCATGGACGTGATGATGCCCGGAGTCGACGGGCTCGAGGCCGCCCGCAGGATCCGCTCGGACACCGACGCCGAGCTGGCGGCCACGACCATCGTGACGCTGAGCGCCATGGAGGGCGCGAGGGAGGCGAGTGTGGCGGCGCGCTGCGACGACTGCGTGCTCAAGCCGATCGACCTGTCCCGGTTCGCCCGCCTGCTGGAGGATTGGCTAGCCAGGGACTGAGGCCGCTTCCCAGCCCTCCTCGCTGTCCGTGCGGGAAGGAGATTCCCCATGCCCGTTTGTCCCCATTGCGGCTTCACGGTCGACGAGGGAGCCGTGACCTGTCCCCTGTGCGGCAGCGAGCTCGGAACGCGCGGGCCCAGCGCCGGCGAGCGGACCGAGGACGCCCGACAGGAGCCGGGCGCACGGTTGGACTGGGAGGATCCCTCACGTGATTTCGCGGCGTCGCTGGCCTCCGCGTGGCGGACGAGCCTGTTCGAGCCCGCCCGCTTCTTCCGCTCGGTGGGTTGGGAGGGGGCGCTCGGACGACCCATCCTCTACTACCTGCTCATGTTTGTGCTGGCGGGGCTGTTCGGCCTCCTGTGGCAGCAGCTGGTGTTCGGGAGCCTCGCCCGGCACCTCCTGCGGGCCTGGGCCGGCACCCGCTGGGGGGGCGGGGAGTGGCCGGTGGGGCGATGGGGCGCGGCGAGCGGGGTGTTCTGGTTCTTCCTGAGCCCCTTCGTGGGCCTGTTCGCCCTCGGCGTGTGGACCGTGATCCTGCACGTGTTCGTCCTCGTCCTGGTGCCCACGCGTCGTGGTATCGGGGAGACCGCCCGCGTGGTGTGCTACAGCTGGGGTCCGGCCCTCCTCACGATCGTCCCCGTCGTGGGGCCGCTGGCGGCGTACTGGGTGTGGATTCCGATCCTCCAGGTCGTCGGGCTTCGCGAAGCGCATCGGACGACCACCACGCGGGCCCTCCTGGTGTGGCTGGCCCCCCTGGTCCTCCTCCTCCTTCTCGGCATCGCGCTCGCGATCTTCGTGGCGCTCGCGGCCAGCGCCTATATGGGCCACGGCGGCGCGCCCCGACGGATCTAGCGGATCCCGTGGCGCGCTCCGACGGATCCAGGCGAGCCCGGCGGCGTACCGTCATCCTGCCGTCGGAACGCAAGCCCTGGATGGTCACCGTCCGCCGAGGTCGATGAAGAGGACCCGAGCCGAGAGCGAGCGCATCGAGCGGGAGGAGTTCGCCCGCGGGCACCTGGCCCCGGGCGAGGCCCCGGTGCCGGCCCGGCCGGCGGCTACCCTAGTGCTCCTCCGCGCCGGCGGCCCCGGTCGCTCTCCGTTCGAGGCGCTCCTCCTCCGCCGCCCACCGCACTCCCGCTTCGCGGCGGGCGCGTACGTGTTTCCGGGCGGCGTGGTGGACCCGGAGGATGCGGCCGTCCCTCTCGCCGAGCGGCTCGGACCGGGGGTGACCCGGGAGGAGCTCCCCGCCCTGGCGGCGGCGCTGCGGGAGCTGTTCGAGGAGACGGGCCTCCTTCCGGCGGACCGGCTCCCGGCGGCCGACGAGCTGCGGCGCGCGCGCGCGGAGCTGCTCGAGGGCCGGGTCGGCTTCGCGGAGCTGGTCGGACGCTGGGACCTGGCGTTCAGGGGCCTCCGCGCGCGCTATCTGTCGCGCTGGGTCACGCCGGAGAAACTGGATCGCCGCTACGACGCTCGCTTCTTCGTGGCCGAGCACCGGGGCGGCGAGGCCAGCCTGGTGGGCGGCGAACTGGAGGGTACGGCCTGGATCGATCCGGCCACGGCGCTGCGCCGGTTCGCCGCGGGCGACCTGCCCATGCTCTTCCCGACGCGCCGGACCATGGAAGAGCTCAGGGAGTTCTCGGACCTCGACTCGCTGTTCGAGTGGGCGGCCGCGCGCGACGTCCGGGCCACCCGTCCGCGCCTCGTGGTGGACGGGGAGTCGATCGTGCCCGTCCTCCCCGGCGACCCCGGCTACGAGGAGGCGCTGTGAGCTGGCCGGTACTGGAGCTGGGTGACGAGATCCGCTGCGCGGTGGCGGACAATCCCGGGCTCATGACGCTGGATGGGACGCGCAGCTACCTGATCGGGCGCGACCACGCCATCCTCCTGGACCCCGGTCCGGAGAGCCACGAGCTGGACGAGAGGGTGGACGCGCTGGTGCGCGGGAGCCGCGTGGAGCTCGTGTGCCTCACGCACGGGCACGCCGACCACGCCGGCGGCGCCGCGCGTACGTCGCGCCGCCTCGGAGCCACCCTGGCCGCCTCGGCGGGTACGTTGAGCGCGATCGGAGAGGAGGGGCGGACGCTGGCGGACGGGGAGAAGCTGGCGCTCGACGACGGGGGCAGCCTCCTCCGGGTCCTGGCCACGCCGGGGCATTCGAGCGACCACCTGGCCTACCTCCTGGTGCAGTCGGGTGACCTGTTCACCGGCGACCTGGTCCTCGGAAGCGGGACGGCCATGATCGGCGACCCCGACGGACACATGGGCAGCTACCTCGCCAGCCTCGAGCGACTGACCGAGCTCCACCCCCGGCGCATCCTCCCCGGGCACGGCGACCCGGTCGAAGATCCGGTCCCGCTGCTGAGGGAGTACCACCGGCACCGCCTGGAGCGGGAGCGGCAGATCAAGGAGGCCGTGCTCGAGGGGATGGCCTCGGTGGCGGAGATCCGGGAGCGTGTCTACGACGCCCTTCCGGCGGACCTGGAATGGGCCGCGGAGTCTTCGATCCGCGCGCACCTGAAGCACCTGGAGGAGATGGGCGAGCGCCTCCCCGACATCCAGGGGCGATCGATGGACGGCCCCGGGCACGTGGAGCTCGCCGAGCGCGCGAGGCACGGGGCGTGAAGCGCCCGGCAACACTGGGCGAGCTGCGGGCCTCCGGCTGGCGCAGCCGGTCGGTGAAGGACGAGCTCCGCGCCAACCTGCGCACCCGCCTTCGCGAGGGCGCCGAGCTCTTCCCGGGGATCGTGGGCTACGCAGACACCGTCCTCCCGCAAATCGTGAACGCGCTCCTGGCCAGGCACGACTTCATCCTCCTCGGACTCCGCGGACAGGCCAAGAGCCGCATTCTTCGCTCGCTCACCACGCTCATGGATGAGGCGATACCCGTCCTGGCGGGCTCGGAGGTGAACGACGACCCGTTCCGGCCGATCAGCAGGCACGGACGGGAGCTGGTCGAGGAGATGGGGGACGACACCCCGATCCAGTGGATCGGCCGCGACCAGCGCTACGTCGAAAAGCTGGCCACCCCGGACGTCACAGTGGCCGACCTCATCGGCGATCTCGATCCGATCAAGGCGGCCCGGGGCGGCCACCTCCTCTCGGACGAGCTCTCCATGCATTTCGGCCTGCTGCCGCGCGCCAACCGCGGCATCTTCGCCGTGAACGAGCTTCCGGACCTGTCCGGCAAGATCCAGGTGGCCCTGTTCAACGTCATGGAGGAGGGGGACGTCCAGATCAAGGGGTTCCCGGTTCGGCTCCCGCTGGACGTCCAGCTCGTGTTCAGCGCCAACCCCGAGGATTACACGGCGCGGGGGAAGATCATCACGCCCCTCAAGGACCGCATCGGCTCGGAGATCCTGACCCACTATCCGCGCAGCCTGGAGGAGGTCGAGGCGATCACGCGGCAGGAGGCGTGGGCCGATCGAGGACTGCCGGTCGAGGTCCCGGAACTGGTCCGCGAGGTCATCGAGCGCATCGCATTCACGGCCCGGGAGGACGGCCGGCGCATCGACCAGCGCTCGGGCGTGAGCCAGCGTATGCCTATCACCGTGCTGGAGGACGCGATCTCCAATGCCGAGCGGCGCGCCCTCTCCGGCGGAGGCGAACGGGCCTCGGTACGTCTGGCCGACGTCTTCGCCTCGCTTCCCGCGATCACCGGGAAGCTCGAGCTCGAGTACGAGGGTGAGCTCCAGGGCGCCGGCGCGGTGGCCGAGGACCTCATCGCCCGCTCGTGCGCCGAGGCGTTCGACGAGCGCTTCGAGGAGGAAGACGCCCTTCCGATCATCGAGTACTTCGAAACGGGTGGCGTGCTCAGCATCTCGGAGTCGGCCCGGGAGGACGTTCTCCTCCAGGGTTTCGAGAGCGTGCCGGGTCTGCTACCGCTGGCGGGGACGGCCGAGGGGTGGAGCGGGGCGCCCGCCGCCGACCGGGTAGCCGCCTGCGAGCTGGTGCTGGAGGCGCTGTGCGCGAAGCGCCGGATCAGCCGGACGAGCTCGGGGGCGTATACCCGCCGTCGCGGAGGCGCTCGATGAGCCGCCGGTTCGCGGCCGGGAAGGCATAGCCGGAAAGCTCCGACGGGCGGGCCCAGGCCATGCGCCGGGCGGAGCGAGGCGAGGGCTCTCCCGCCACGATCCGGGCGTGATACGCGTGTAGCGTAATCCGGAAGTGGCTGTATGCGTGCTCCTCCGTCCCGAACCGCTCACCGATCTCGACCTCCACTCCCAGCTCCTCGCGAAGCTCGCGGCGCGCCGCGTCCGGGACCGTCTCGCCCGGCTCGACCTTCCCACCCGGGAACTCCCACAGGCCCCCCAGCAGACCCTCTGGCGCCCGCTGCGTGATGAGGAGGCGGCCGGAGCGCCACACGAGGGCGGTCGCGACGTCGTGGTGGGGGATGGGAGCCCGCCGGCGGACGGGAGGGCGCTCGGACACCGTGCCTCGGGCGAGCGCGAGGCAGCCCCCGGAGATCGGGCACGCCGCGCAGTCGGGCGACGTCGGGGTGCAGACCTGGCTCCCGAGGTCCATGAGCGCCTGGTTGAGGTCGCCCGGGCGTCCGGGGGCGGCTTCCAGGAGCGCGCGGGCCGTGCGCTCGAGCACGGCCGGGGTCGGGGTCTCGAGATCGAACAGCCGGGCGAGCACGCGGCGGACGTTACCGTCGACGGCCGGCTCCGGCCGGCCGAAGGCGAGGCTTGCGATGGCGCCCGCGGTGTACGGGCCGACCCCGGGGAGCTCACGGAGCCGTTCGGGCTCCGCGGGGAGGCGGCCGCCGTAGCGATCCGAGACCTGGCGGGCCGCCTCCCGGAGTCGGCGGGCCCTGCCGTAGTAGCCGAGTCCCTCCCACGCTTTGAGGACCTCGTCCAGGTCGGACGCCGCCAGGCTGTCGAGGTCGGGAAAGAGCTCCAGGAAGCGGCCGTAGTAGGCGCGGACCGTGTCGATCCGCGTTTGCTGCGCCATCACCTCGGCCACCCAGATCCGGTAGGGGTCGGTCTCGTCCCGCCACGGGACATCGCGCTCACGGCCGTCGAACCAGTCCAGGAGCCAGGATACGAGGGAGCCCCGGCTGGCGAGGCGGGCCTCGACCTCCGGGCTCACGCCCGGCCCCCGACCTCCGTGCCCGATGCTTCTCGCAGGTGGCCGTCGAAGAGGGCGCTCGCCGGACCGGCCAGCCGTATGGAGCGCGTGGGGCCCCCCTCGTCCGGCGCGAGCGTGACCTCGAGGTCGGCGCCGCTGCGAGTTCGAAGCACGAGGCGCGGCCCGGAGTCCCCGTTGGCCTCCGCGACCACTGCGCAGGCCATGGCTCCCGAACCGCACGCCATCGTCTCCCCCTCGACGCCGCGCTCGAAGGTCCGCACGGCGCCACGGCCGTCGCCCCGGAGCTCCAGGAAGTCGACGTTGGCGCCGGGCGCACCGAGGCTCGGGTGGCGGCGGAGCGGGCGGGCCAGCTCGTCGATGGGCCCCTCCGGGAGGCGCTCCACCGGTACGACGAGGTGGGGCGTGCCGATCTGGACGAGCCAGGCCGAGCGGGTGGAGCCGCCGACTCCGACCTCGAGGTTCCGCGCGATGCGTGCCTCGATGCGGTAGTCCAGGGCCACCGTGCCCCCGGCTACCCGGGACTCGATCGGCCCGTCGCCCGTCACGAGCGTCACGCGGCCACCAGGCGCGTGACCGTGGTCAGCCGCCCACAGGGCGGCGCAGCGACTGCCGTTTCCGCACGTGCCGAACTCGGAGCCATCCGGGTTGAAGAAGCGGATCACGACCCGGCCGGGCTCGGCGGGCTCGGCCACGATGAGCCCGTCGGCGCAGGCTCCCTGGGCCCGGGAGCAGATCCGCCGCGCGAGCGCCTCGAGATCGCGGCCGGCGGCCTCCGAGGCCTCGACGACGACGAAGTCGTTCCCGGCGCCGCTGTACTTGGCGAAGGGGAGTCCGGACTGAGTGGGTCGGCACATGGGATGGAACCGGTGTCGGGGATCGGGTAACTCGATGTAGGGGGACCGTCGGTCCCTCGCCGCCGGGGTCCAGCATAGCGGGAGCCGATCGGATGCGCACCACGACGTACGAGCGCTACAGCGGTGAGCTCGCCGACGCCCTCAACCTCCAGGAGCTCCTGGACCGCCTCTCCGACTTCCTGCTCGACAGCGGCTTCGCCGGCGGGGATCCCTGGTCCCTGTTCGGAGAGCCGGCCGCCGGTGGCGGGGAGCCCGGCGACCTGGAGCGTCTCAAGCGCGCCATCCTGCAGGCGCTCCTGGACCAGGGGGAGCTCACGCCCGAGATGGTGCGAGCGCTCGCCGACGGTGAGGATGCAGATCCCGACGTGCTGCGGAAGGTCGCGGAGCTCCTGGACGACGTCGTCCGACGTCTCGCCGAGGAGGGCTACCTGCGGGTGGGTGAGCAGGGCGCCGCCGGAGTCGGACCGGGCCCGCTCGTCACTGCCGAGCTGGGCCGGGAGCGCGAGCCCGAGCGGGAGGCGGCGCGCTCGGTGAGCTTCGAGCTCACGGAGAAAGGGCTCGACTTCCTGAGCTATCGGTCCCTGCGGGACCTGCTCGGCGGCCGGGGGGAAGGTGCGGCGGGCGTGCACGAGACCCGGATGCTGGCCACGGGGGTGGAGGCGGAGGCGAGCTCGAAGCCGTGGGAGTTCGGGGACACCATGAACCTGGATGTCCCCGCCACCCTGCGGAACGTGATCGCCCGGGAGGGGACGGAGTTCCCCCTGCCGCTGAGCTACGACGACCTCCGCGTGCACCGGGCGCCGCAGCGCTCGAGCTGCGCCACGGTGCTCATGCTCGACTGCAGCCACTCCATGATCCTGTACGGCGAGGATCGTTTCACGCCGGCCAAGAAGGTGGCGCTGGCTCTCTCGCACCTCATCCGGACGCGCTTTCCCGGGGACGCGCTCCGCTGCGTCCTTTTCCACGACTCGGCCGAGGAGATCCCGCTGGGGCGGCTGGCCACGGCCCAGGTGGGACCGTACCACACCAACACCGCCGAGGGTCTCCGGATGGCTCGCCGCATCCTCAAGGGACAGCGGCAGCAGATGAAGCAGATCATCATGATCACCGACGGGAAGCCGAGCGCGATGACGCTCCCCGACGGGCGTGTCTATACGAACTCCATGGGACTCGACCGGCGCATCCTGCGCGAGACCTTCTCGGAGGTGAGCGCGTGCCGGCGCTCGGCCATCCCGATCAACACCTTCATGCTGGCGCGCGACCCGTCGCTGGTGGCGTTCGTGCAGGAGATGGCCCGGATCGCGCGCGGGAAGGCCTACTTCGCCAGCGCCATGAGCCTGGGGCAGTACATCCTCATGGACTACATGCGAGGAAAGCGCCGCCGGGTCGGCTGAGCACTTCAGCGCGGACCCGGCCCTTGCCGGCGGGGACGGTCCATCGCCGGAAGAGCGATGAGGCCGGAGTGAGGCCGGCCGCGATCTTCCCATCAGCGGAGCGGAGGGGGCGCGTCCGAGGCGCGCCGGTGCCCGGACGTGCCCCCCCGGCCGGCCCCACTTGGCCCGCCGTGATGGCCCGTCGCGCCGGCTCCTCCGGATCGCCCGGCCCGATGCACGACGGCCGCAGCGACCCGGTCGGGGCGCTGCGGCCGTAGGGGTACTCTCCGGCCTGACTCGACGCGATGCCTGCGCGGCCGCGACGACTAGCCGAAGCGAGCGAGCGTCATGGTGCGCCCGCGCGGAAGGTGATCCTTCCTAGCGAGCGACCTCGCGGCGATCGCTTGCCCTTGCCGAGCCAGGCTCGAATCTACTCCCTGCAGACACTGGATCACCTCCTTTCGAAAGGGACGGATCGGGCACGACTCCGGTCCTGCGGGCTCCGCCGTCATTTCGACGCCGCCCGCGGACGCTCCGAACGTAGGCGGGGCGGGAACCTCCCACAAGCCGAGCACTGGCCGCGGCGGTCCCGCTCCCGGAGGGCCCGCCGGCGTGGCGTCAGGGCTGCGGCCGGCGGGGGGCCAGGAGGTCGAGGAGGGCCGTCTCGGCACGCCGCATGGGCTGGGTGGCGCCCTGCGTCTGGCAGAGCAGGAGGGCGCCGTGGAGGGCGGCGAGAGCGACCATGGCGGCCGGCTCGGGGTCGACGTCGGGATTCAGCTCCCCGCGCCGCGTCCCGTCCGCGATGACGATCCGGAGAGAGTCGTTCAGGGCGGCGTGGAACTCGGCGGCGACCGTTCGGACCTCCGGGTCGTGGGGCGCTAGCTCGAGGGCGAGGGCGCCCATCGGGCACGGCAGGTGGTCCGACTCGTCCAACGTGTCGCCGTTGGCTTCCGCGTCCTCGTCCCACCAGCCCGCGCGTACCCGGCGGAAGATGCCGCTGATTCGCTCCAGCGCGTCCTGGCCCGGCTCGGCCGGCCGGCGGATGTCCGTCTCGAACTCGTCCACCCAGCGCCTCAGGACCTCGCGGGCCAGGTCCAGCTTCCCGTCGAAGTGGTAGTAGAAGTTGCTACGGGCGACGCCGGTGGTCTCCAGGATGTCCTCCACCGAAGTGGCCGCGTAGCCGTTCCGGTAGAACAGGTCTCCCGCAGCCAGCACCAGCCGGTCGCGGTTCGTCATATCATCCGCGCTCCATGGGCAGGATGCTTCCCGCCCCGGGCCGAGAGAGGGAGAGATTCCGAAGAACCCCAATATGAGGACTCCGCAGGGTGCTTCGCCACAACGACATTCTCGTTGGCATCGAGGACGAAGCGCCCTGCGCCCGCCGTCCGCCGACCGTAGGTTGAGCCGGGTGGCCGCCGCCCGGGCTACCCGCCCCGGCCGTGAGGCCCCCCAGCCGATCTGCCCCGACAGGAGGAGACGCGCATGGCCCCCCGGTTCATCGTGCGGAGACGTCACAAGGTCGGGCTGCCGCCGGGATCGCTGGTGCCCGTGGAGGTGCAGACGCTCGACCGCGTGTCGCTCACCGTCATGGATTACGACGCGGAGCGGCTCGAGGAGCGCGAGGTGAGCACGGTCGCCGAGTGCCTGCCGTTCAGGGATTCGCCGACGGTGACCTGGCTGGACGTGGTGGGGCTGCAGGACATGGAGCTCGTCGGAGAGCTCGGCTCGCAGTTCGGCCTCCATCCCCTCGTCCTCGAGGACCTGGTCAACACGCAGCAGCGTCCCAAGCTCGAGGACTTCCAGGAGTACCTCTTCGTGGTCATCAAGATGCTGACCTTCGACGAGGAGTCGCGCCGGGTCGACGACGAGCAGCTCAGCCTCATCCTGGGGCCCCGCTTCGTCATCTCCTTCCAGGAGCGGCCCGGCGACACCTTCGGGGCCGTGCGCGAGCGGATCCGGACCGGCAAGGGACGGATCCGAACCATGGGAGTCGACTACCTGGCGTACGCGCTGATCGACGCGGTGGTCGACCACTACTTCGTGGTGCTGGAGGGACTCGGGGACTGGATCGAAGAGCTCGAAGAGGAGGTCGTGACAGAGCCCGTGGCCTCGACCATGCAGCACATCCACAGGGTCAAGCGAGAGATGCTCCTCCTGCGCAAGGCCACGTGGCCGCTCCGCGAGGTGGTCTCGGGGCTCGGCCGGGAGGGGACGTCGCTGATCACAACGCCGGTGCGCATCTACGTGAGGGACGTCTACGACCACACCATCCAGGTCCTCGACACGGCCGAGACGCTGCGCGACATCGTCTCCGGGCTGCTGGACACCTACCTGTCCAGCGTCAGCAACCGGATGAACGAGATCATGAAGGTGCTCACGATCATGGCCAGCATCTTCATCCCTCTGACCTTCATCGCCGGCGTGTACGGGATGAACTTCCAGCACATGCCGGAGCTGTCGACCACCTGGGGCTATCCCGCCGTGCTCGCCCTCATGGGAGTGATCGCCGCGGGCCTGCTCGTGTACTTCAAGCGCAAGGGCTGGATGTAGGCGGCCGCCCGCCCGCACCGGAGGGCGTCGGCGGGGGGAACGGTCGTTGCGGGCGCGATGGTTGACGCCCCCTCAGGGGGCCCGGTATCGTAGGCGCCTCATCGGCGGCCGGCCGGTGCGACCTAGCCGGAAAGGAAGGGCAATGTCCGAGGTTCCCGAGGGACTCCGCTACACGCAGGAGCACGAGTACGTGCGCGAGGCCGACACGGACGGAGAGTACTTCGTCGGCATCACCGATTATGCCCAGGGCGAGCTGGGCGATGTGGTCTTCGTCGAGCTCCCCGCCGTGGGCGACACCTTCGAGCACATGCAGGTGTTCGGCACCATCGAGGCGGTCAAGGCGGTCTCGGAGCTGTTCTGCCCCCTGGCCGGGGAGGTGGTCGAGGTCAACGAGGCCCTGGACCGCGACCCGGCGCTGGTGAACACCGACCCCTACGGGGCCGGCTGGATGATCCGCCTCAAGGCCGCCGGCGAGTCGGGGACGGAGGACCTCCTCTCGGCGGAGGCCTACCGAAAGCACCTCGAGGAAGGCTGAGCTCCCCGCCCCCATGACCTTCGTACCTCACAGCGAGGCCGATCGGCGCGAGATGCTGCGCCGGATCGGCGCTTCGGACATTGCGGAGCTGTTCGGCGATGTGCCCCCCGGACTCGTGCGGGACCGGCCGCTGGACCTGCCCGAGCCGCTCTCGGAGTGGGAGGCGGTGCGCCGCCTGCGCGAGCTGGCGGCCCGGAACCCGGCGCTGGTGAGCTTCGCCGGCGGGGGGAGCTACGACCACCACGTCCCGGCGGCCGTGGATCACATCCTCCGCCGGAGCGAGTTCTACACGGCGTACACGCCCTATCAGCCCGAGGTCTCCCAGGGCACGCTCCAGGTCATCTACGAGTTTCAGACCATGGTGTGCGAGCTCACCGGGATGGAGGTCGCCAACGCTTCCATGTACGACGGCGCCACGGCCACGGCCGAGGCGGCGCTCATGGCACTCTCGGTGACCCGACGTGGCAGGATCCTCCTGGCTGGGACGCTTCATCCCCACTACCGGAAGGTGGTCGAGACCTACGCCGAAGGGAGCGCGAGCGGCGTCGAGGTCGTGCCGGCCGACGCAGACGGACTCCTCGACGTGGACCGCCTGGCCGGCGCCATCGACGATGATACCGCCTGCGTCATCGTTCAGAACCCGAACTTCTTCGGGCTTCTCGAGGACCTGGAGGCGATGTCGGAGGCGGTCCACGAGGGCGGCGCCCTGCTCGTCACCTCCGTGGCCGACGCCGTCTCGCTGGCGCTGGTCCGGACGCCCGGCGCCGCCGGGGCGGACATCGTGGCCTGCGAAGGCCAGCCGTTCGGGAACGGTGCGAGCTTCGGCGGCCCGGTGGTCGGGCTTTTCGCGGCGCGCAGGAAGCACGTCCGCCAGATGCCGGGCCGCATCGCGGGGGCCACCGAGGACGAGGAGGGACGCCGCGGCTACGTTCTCACCCTCCAGACCCGCGAGCAACAGATCCGGCGGGAGAAGGCGACCAGCAACATCTGCACGAACCAGGGCCTCAACGCCCTGGCGGCCACCGTCTATCTGGCCACCGTCGGACGGGACGGGCTGGAGCGCATCGCGACGGCCTCGGCCCGCAACGCCCGCTATGCGTTCGAGCGCCTGGCGGAAGTGGATGGCGTCGAGCCGCTCCATCCCGGCTCGCCGTTCCTGAGGGAGTTCGCCGTGAAGACGTCCGAGGACTCGCGGACGATCCTCGGGCGCGGGATCGAGCGCGGCATCCTGGCCGGAGTCAGCCTGTCGCGCTTCCCCGACCTGGGGGCTCCCGATGGCCTGGTCCTGGCGTTCACCGAGAAGCGGAGCCGCGCGGAGATCGATCGACTGATCGAGGTGCTGGCCGGCTGACGTTCCCGAGCCGCTCGAGGGCGCCTCGCCGGCGGATGGCGGAACGGCATCGGCCGCGTGCGGGGGTGCGACGAAGCGGAGCGGCGGCAGCGGAGAGGAGAAGGACATGGGCAAGTTGACCTTCCATGGGCATGCGTGCGTCGAGATCCGGACGGACGACGGCACGCGCCTGCTGATCGACCCGTGGCTGACCGACAACCCCCTGGCCGACGTCGGGCCGGAGGAGTTCTACGACGACCTGGACTACGTGCTCCTCACGCACGGCCACTTCGACCACACCGGGGACGCGTACGAGATCCTGCGGCGGAGCGGCGCCACCCTCATCGCCACCTTCGAGCTGGTGGCCTACGCCCAGAACGAGGAGGGCGTCGAGAATGCCCATCCGCTCCACATCGGCGGCGGCTTCCAGTTCCCCTTCGGCCGCGCCCAGCTCACGCCCGCCTTCCACGGCGGTCAGGTGGCCGGCGAGAAGGGAGGCGCCTACACGACGTTCCCGGCCGGGATTCTCCTGGTGCTGGACGAAAAGACGCTCTACCACGCCGGGGACACGTCGTTGACGCGCGAGTTCGAGCTCCTCCGCGACCGCGTTGACGTGGCGCTGCTCCCGATCGGCGACAACTTCACCATGGGTCCGGCAGACGCCGTGCGGGCCGTGGACATGATCCGGCCGGACGTGGTGATCCCGATCCACTTCGACACCTTCGAGGCCATCGAGCAGGATCCGGAGGCCTTCCGGGACGAGGTGGGTGACCTGGCCCGGGTCGTCATCCTCTCGCCGGGCGAAAGCTACGAGTTCTGATGAAGCGCCCCCCCTTCCCGTTCAAGGACGAGTGGACGCCGACCATCTTCGAGCGGTCGCGTCCGGGCCGCACCGGCACCACGGTGCCGGAGGCCGATGTGCCCGAATCGTCGGGCGAGCTGCTGCCCGAGGCGCACCGCCGCCGCGAGCCCCTCCGGCTCCCCGAGGCGCCCGAGCACGTGGTGGTGCGGCACTACACGGAGCTCTCGCTCAAGAACCACCACGTGGACCGGGCTCTGTACCCGCTGGGCTCGTGCACCATGAAGTACAATCCCAAGGTGAACGAGCAGACGGCGCGCCTGCCGGGCTTCGCCGAGCTCCACCCCTTCACCCCGCACGAGGCGGCCCAGGGCGCCCTGGCGCTCATGCACGAGCTGGCCGGCATGCTGCGCGAGGTGGCCGGGATGGACGAGGTGAGCCTGCAGCCGGCCGCGGGCGCCCAGGGCGAGATGACGGGGGTTCTGCTCATGCGCGCCTACCACCGGGCCCGGGGGGACACCGACAGGAAGCGTGTCCTCATCCCCGACTCGGCCCATGGCACGAACCCCGCCACGGTGGCGCTGGCCGGCTTCGACTGCGTGGAGGTCCCCTCGGACGATCGTGGCCGCGTGGACCTGGAGGCGGTCCGGAAGGCACTCGGGGACGACCTGGTCGGGATGATGCTCACCAATCCGAACACGCTGGGCGTGTTCGAGTCCCGAATCGAGGAGATCAGCCGCCTGGTCCACGAGTCCGGCGGTCTGATGTACATGGACGGTGCGAACCTGAACGCCCTGATGGGAATCGCCCGGCCCGGCGAGATGGGCTACGACATCGTCCACTTCAACCTCCACAAGACGTTCAGCACGCCGCACGGCGGCGGGGGCCCGGGGGCCGGTCCCGTGGCGGTGAAGGAGCCGCTCGCCCGCTTCCTGCCCGTGCCGCACGTGGAGGAGCACGGCGGCGAGTACGTGCTCGAGTGGGGCCGCCCGGACTCCATCGGCAAGATCCATGGCTTCTACGGGAACTTCGGCGTCCTCGTGCGGGCCTACACCTACATTCGCATGCTCGGGGCGAGCGGCGTGCGGGAGACGGCCGAGGCGGCCGTGCTCAACAACGCCTACCTGAGCGCGCTGCTCGCCGGTGCCTTCCCGCTCCCCTACGGCCGCGGGATGCACGAGTCCGTGTTCACGGGCGAGGAGCTCAAGAAGCGCCACGGCGTGCGCACCTCGGACGTGGCCAAGCGGCTACTCGACTACGGCTTCCACGCTCCCACCATCTACTTCCCGCTCACGGTCCCCGAGGCGCTCATGACCGAGCCCACGGAGACGGAGACGAAGGAGGAGCTGGACCGGTACGTCGAGGCGATGCTCGCGATCGCGGGAGAGGCGGCTGAGGATCCCGACCTGGTCCGGTCGGCGCCGCACACGACGCCGGTTCGCCGGCTGGACGAGGGGCGCGCCGGCCGCGAGCTGGACGTGCGCTGGGGCTTCCCGGAAGGCGAGGAGCGGGCCGACGCCCCCGGCGTGCCCGCGGGCGCGCCCGAGGAGGGACGATAGCGCGGAGATCCGCGCCCCCCGCCTCGACCCCATCGCGGCGGGCCGTGACCGGCCCGGTCCGGGCCCCGGCCTTCCGCGGCCCACTCCTCTTCCGTCTCGATCCCCCCGCCGCGGGTGCCCATAACATGGCCGTGGACGAGGCCCTGATGGAGTCGGCGCGCCGGGGCGTGGTGACGCTGCGCCTCTACCGCTGGGATCCCTCCTGCCTCTCCTTCGGGCGGAACCAGCGCGCCCGGGGACGCTACGACGTCGATGCCGCCAGCCGGCTGGGCATCGATGTGGTGCGTCGGCCTACGGGAGGCCGGGCCGTCTTCCACCACCGCGAGCTCACCTACTCGGTCACGGCGCCGGCCGGCGCCTGGGGCGGCCTCAGGGCGAGCTACCACAGGATCAATCGCGCCCTGCTGCGCGGGCTCGAATCGCTCGGTGTGGCCGTGGGGGAAGCGGGGCGCAGATCCGGGGAGCGCGCCCCGGGGCCCTCAACGCGAGCCTGCTTCCGCGACCCGCTCCCGGGCGAGATCACGGCGGCGGGCCGCAAGCTGGTCGGCAGCGCCCAGTGGCGCGAAGCGGGGGCACTACTCCAGCACGGCTCCCTCCTGCTGCACGACGACCAGGTGGTGACCGAACGCCTGCGCCTGGCCGAGGAGGACCGGGAAGCCGGTCCGGCCGATGGGGCCGAGCCGCTGCGGGCGGCGGCCCTGGCCGACCTCCTCGGTACGCCGCCGCCGCTCGAGGCGCTGGTGGCGGCGCTCCGGAGCGGCTTCGCCGAGGAGCTGGACGCGGAGGTCGTGGAGGCCCCGCGCTCGCCGGGGGAGGCCCGCAGGGTGGCGCGGCTCGAGGAGCGCTACCGCGATCCGGCGTGGACCTGGAGGCGGTGACCGAAGTACCTTCGAAGCCGTGCTGAGAAGAGCTCTGCGGGGGAAGGGAAGGGCGAGGACGTTGAGGGGCGGGCGGGCCGCCGCGCTCCTCGCGGCGCTCGCCGGAGGGTGGATGGGGGTCGCGGCCTGCGGCGGGGGCGGACCCGCATCGCGGGGCGCCGCCGCGGCGGGGCGGACCCTGGTGCTGGGCTACGCCGAAGATCTCCAGACGCTCGATCCGGTCGTCAGCACCGACCAGAACGCCAACGACCTCATGGTCCCGCTCCTCTTCTCCCCGCTGGTCGCCTACGATTCGGCGTATCACGTCCGGCCCTGGCTGGCGCGCTCCTGGCAGCTCTCCGACAGCGCCGTCGTCTTCGAGCTGAGGGAGGATGTCCGGTGGCACGACGGCCGGCCCGTCACCGCCGAGGACGTGAAGTTCACCTTCGACCTGGCCAAGGACCCGGCCACCGCCTCCCCGCTGGCCGCCGCCTACCTGACCGACGTCGACAGCGCCGAGGTGCTGGGCCCCTACCGGATCCGCTTCCGCTTCTCGGCTCCGCACGCCGAGCCGCTCCAGGATTTCGTGTGGCCACCCGTGCCCAGGCACGTCCTCGAGGGGGTGGATCCCGCCCACCTGGCCGATGCGCCCTTCAGCCGTCACCCGGTCGGAAGCGGCCCCTACCGCCTGGTGCGCTGGGAGGCGGGGCAGGAGCTTCGCCTGGAGGCGGTCGACTCCTTCCCGGCCGACCTGGGCGGAACGCCGGCCATCCGGCATGTCGCCTACCGGATCCTGCCCGAGGCCACCACGCGCCTCCAGGAGCTGCTCCGGGACGACATTCAGGTGGACGGACCGCTCGAGCCCCAGGAGGCCCCACGCGTGGAGGCCTCGGGCCGGGTGCGCCTGGCCGCCTTCCCGTGGCGGCAGTTCACGTACATCGGCTGGAATTCCCGGGACCCCATGTTCGCGGACGCCGGGGTGCGGAGAGCTCTGACCATGGCCATCGACCGGCGCGCTCTGCTCCAGGCAGCGCTGTACGGCCACGGCCAGATGGCGGCGGGCCCGATTCCTCCGTGGCACCCCTACGCCCCCCATCTCCAGCCCCTGCCGTACGCTCCCGACTCCGCGCGCGCGCTCCTGGCGCGGGCCGGGTGGAAGGACACCGACGGCGACGGTATCCTGGATCGGGACGGACACCCGTTCCGCTTCGAGCTCCTGGCCAGTCAGGCCAACGCTACGTTCGGTGACCTGGCGCAGATGATCCAGGCCCAGCTGAGGAAGGTCGGGGTGGAGGCCGAGCCCCAGCTCCTGGAGTGGCAGACGGTGCTCTCGCGTCACCGGGCACGTCAGTTCCAGGCCGTTCTGACCAACTGGGTGCTCGACAACTTCAAGGTGGACCCGAGACCGCTCTTCTCGACCCGCGCCGCGCGGACCCGGGGGAGCGCCAACCGGAGCTCCTACTCCAACCCGGTCGCCGACAGCCTGATGGAGGTCGGTACCCGGACCACGGACCCGGACACGGCGCGCCGCACGTGGGCCAGGTTCGAGGAGCTCCTCCAGCACGACCAGCCCTTCACCTTCCTGTTCTGGAACGACGAGCTCGCGGGTGTCGGGCGCGACCTGGAGGGGGTGCACATGGACGCGAGGGGGGAGCTGTACACGCTGCCGGGCTGGAGGTGGGCGTCGGCCCCGGCGGCCCCGGGCGCGGCAGGACGTGAGGGTTCGGACCCGGACGGCGCGGGGAGCGGCGGGGCGACCGGAGCGACATCCGTCCCGAGCGGAGGAGCGCGGTGAAGCGCCGGCCGGGCCGTTTCCGGGCCCACGGACCCGGAGGCCCCGACGCCGCGCTCGCTGTCTTCGTCCTCCTGGTGGCGACCGCCTGGGCCTGCGGCGGGGGCGAGTCGGCCGGCGGGGCTGGGTCGGCGGCCTCCGTGCCGGACTCGGCGCGCTACGGTGGGACCGTGGTGATCGCCGGGAGGGCGGACCTCCCTGGCGTGAACCCGCTCGTGCCGCCGCCCGACTACATGGCCGCCCAGTTCGAGCGCTACGTGCTGTTCATGCCGCTCGTACAGCTCGGGCCGAACTTCGAGCCCCTCCCGTGGCTGGCCCGTTCGTGGGATGCCAGCGACGACAGCACCCGGATCGTCTTCCATCTCCGGGACGACGTGAAGTGGCAGGACGGCCAGCCGGTCACGGCTGCCGACGTGGCCTTCACCTTCCGCAAGGCCAAGGACCCGGACGTCCCCTTCCCGAACCGGGCCTACTTCGACCGTTGGGACTCGGTGCGCGTGGTCGATGCGCATACGGTGCGCTTCTGGCTCCGGCCCTACAGCCAGTTCATGTACGCGTGGTCGCAGGTCCCGATCGTCCCGGAGCACGTGCTGGGCGATGTCCCGGACTCGGCGCTGGCCACCGCGCCGTTCGGCACCACGAGCCCGGTCGGGGACGGGCCGTTCCGGTTCTTGAGCCACGCCGAGGGCGACCGGTGGGTGTTCGAGGCCAACCCCGACTTCCCGGCCGAGCTGGGCGGGCGGCCGAAGGTGGATCGCCTCGTCTACCGCGTCATCCCCGACGAGGCCACTTCGCTGGCCGAGCTCCGCTCGGGCGACGTGCAGCTCTACCTCGACCTGCCGCCGGACCAGGTCGAGGACGTGCGCGGCGACAGCGCTCTGCGGGTCCTCTCCTTCCCGTCCACCTCCTACGCCTTCGTAGCCTGGAACACGCGGCACTCGCCGTTCTCCGATCCACGGGTGCGCCGGGCTCTGACCATGGCGATGAACCGCGGCGAGATCCTCCGCGCCGTCCGGCACGGCCTGGGAAGCGTCGCGACGGGTCCGCTCGGCCCCTGGCACTGGGCTTACGACACGGCGTGGCGCCCGCTCCCCTACGCTCCGGACTCGGCGCGGGCCCTGCTGGCCGCCGCCGGGTGGAAGGACACCGACGGCGATGGGGTGCTGGACAGGGGCGGGAAGCCGTTCCGTTTCGAGCTTCTCACGGCCCCCAGCCAGGTGCGCCGGGACATCTCCGTCATGCTGCAGTCGGACCTCGCGAAGGTGGGGGTCGCGCTCGAGCCCAGGGCCCGGGACTTCGCGGCCCTGGCCCAGGCGATCCAGAGCCCCCGGCGGCCGTACGATGCCTTCCTCCTCTCCTGGAGCGAGGACCTCGTGATCGACGACCGCGACTACTGGTCCTGCGGGCACCTGGATGATCCGCTCCAGTTCAGCGGCTGGTGCGACGCGGCGCTCGACTCGGTGATGGATTCGATCCCGGCCGCGCTGGACCGGGCCCGCAAGCGGCGGCTGCTGCGGCGCTACGCGGAGATGGTGGAGCGGGCGCAGCCGTACACGTTCCTGTTCAACGAGGACCGGGCCGCGGGCCTGAGGCGCTCGCTGCGCGGCGCCGAGATGGACGTGCGCGGGGAGCTGCGGACCGCAGCCTCCTGGTGGCTCCTCCCCCGGTCCCGCTGAAGGGGGAGCGGCCGGGGTGCTCCGGTATACGGGCCGGCGTCTCCTGGAAGCGGTGCCGCTTCTCCTCGGCATCGTCACGCTGACCTTCCTCCTCCTCCACCTCGCGCCCGGCGACCCGACCACCGCGTACTTCAACCCCAACATCCCGCCCGACGTCATCGAGCAGATGCGCCGGAATCTGGGGCTGGACCAGCCACTCCCGGTCCAGTACCTGGACTGGCTCAGGTCCTTCTTCACAGGGCATTTCGGCTACAGCTTCAGCCAGCACCGAGCCGTCTCGGCGGTGATCGGGGACGCCCTCCCCAACACCCTGTTCCTGAGCGGCGTCTCCCTGGTCCTGATCTTCGTCGTGGGATGCGCGGTGGGCATCGTGCAGGCGGTGCGGCAGTACTCGGCCACCGACCAGCTCCTCACCGTGTCGGCTCTGGCCATCTACTCGGTGCCGGGCTTCTGGCTCGGGCTCATGCTGATCCTGGTCGTGTCGGCTCCGCCCCTGTCCTCCTGGCTCCACCTGCCGATCTCGGGCATGGTCTCCATCAACCACGACTACCTCGGTCCCTGGGCTCGGGTGGTCGATCGGCTCCGGCACCTCGTGCTCCCCGTGATCGCGCTCGGGCTCGCCTCGGCGGCCGGCATCGCCCGCTACATGCGCGGGGCGATGCTCGAGGTGATCGGCCAGGACTACATCCGGACGGCCCGGGCCAAGGGACTCTCGGAGCGGCGGGTCATCCTCGGCCACGCGCTCCGCAACGCCCTCCTCCCGGTGGTGAGCCTCCTCGGCCTGTACCTGCCGCTCCTGTTCGGGGGCACGGTGGTGATCGAGTGGGTCTTCTCCTGGCCGGGCATGGGACGGCTCCTCTACAACGCCATCCTGGCGCGAGACTATCCGGTCGTGATGGCCGCCACCTTCCTGTTCGGCGCCCTGGTCGTGCTCGGAAACCTGGTCGCGGACCTTCTGTACGCGGCGGTGGATCCCCGCGTCCGCTACGAGGGCCGGTGAGCGGCCGCGGCGGCGCGCTCCTCGACCTCGTCCTCCCCGGCGCCCGCGCCGCCGCCGCGGGCCGCGGGGGAGGGGCGACGGTGCTCGGGGCGTGGGCCTTCCTGTGGGCGGTGACGCTCCTGCGCTGGGACCGCATCTCGAGCACGCTCCGGGGCGGTCCGGCGGACCATTGGCTCGCCCTGGCCACCCTGGCGGGGGGGCTCGTCGCCTGTCCGGCGCTGGCTCGGAGATGGAGCGCGGGAGCTTGGCGCGAGGCGGCCGGCGGGGAGACCGCCGGCGCGTCCGGCGCCGTGGACTGGACGGCGTTCGCGCGCCACCGGCAGGCGTCCGTCGGGATGGTGCTCCTGGTCACCCTCGTGCTGGTGGCGCTGCTCACGCCCTACCTGGCACCCTTCGATCCCAACGCGCAGCACGCGGTGGTGGCGACCCGCTTCCTTCCCCCCTCCGCGCTACATCCCCTGGGAACCGACCGGTTCGGACGCGATGTCCTGAGCCGCGTCCTGTACGGGGCGCGCATCAGCCTCACGATCGGCTTCGTGGCGGTGGCCATCGCGATCACGGTCGGAACGCTCGTGGGCTCGGGCGCCGGCCTGGTGGGCGGAGCGGTGGACAGCGCCTCGATGCGGGGCGTCGACCTCCTGCTCAGCTTCCCGCGCCTCGTGCTCCTCATCACCCTCGTGGCGCTCTTCGAGCCGAGTCTCGGGCTCGTGACCCTGGTCCTCGGGCTCACGGGCTGGATGGGGACCGCCCGTATCGTGCGGGGCCAGGTGCTGTCGATCCGAGAGGAGGACTACGTGCAGGCCGCGCGGGCCCTGGGCCTGAACCGCTGGAGGATTCTGACGCGGCACGTCCTTCCGAACGCCCTGACCCCGGTCATCGTGGCGGCCACGCTCGGGGTCGGCAACACGATCCTCGCCGAGGCCGCCCTGAGCTTCCTGGGCCTCGGCGTGCAGCCGCCCACGGCGAGCTGGGGAAACATGGTGGCTTCGGGTCGGGACGTGATGCTCCACGCCTGGTGGATCGCGGCCTTCCCGGGTCTGGCGATCGTTCTCACGGTCATGAGCTTCAACCTGGTGGGCGACGGGCTGCGCGACGCGCTCGACCCCCGCCACGCCCGGGCGCTGTGAGAGCCGCGGCGAGGGCTGGACCGTCGGGAGGCGGCGGAGCGGGCGCTTCGCCGCCGCCGCTCGCCGAGCGGTCGGCGGTCGGAACGCCGCTCCTGGAGGTCCGCGACCTCCGCACGTGGTTCGAGACGCCCGCCGGTCCGGCTCGCGCCGTGGATGGCGTCTCGTTTCGTCTCGAGGCGGGTGAGACGTTGGGACTGGTGGGCGAGTCGGGGTGCGGAAAGTCGATGACCGCGCTCTCCCTCCTCGGCCTCGTGCCCGGCCCGGCGGGTCGGATCCAGCCGGGCTCCTCGGTGAGGCTGCGCGGCGAGGAGCTGGTCGGGGCCCCCGAGGGTCGGCTCCGCGAGGTGCGGGGAGGCGAGGTTGCCATGGTCTTCCAGGAGCCGATGACGAGCCTCAATCCCGTCCTCACCATCGGGCGTCAGGTGGAGGAGGGCATCCGCCGACACCGCGGGCTGCACGCGCGCCGCGCCCGGGAAGAGGCGGTGGAGATGCTGGAGCGGGTGGGGATCCCGGAGCCCGCCGAACGGATCCGCGCCTACCCGCATCAGCTCTCCGGCGGCATGCGCCAGCGCGTCATGGTCGCCATGGCTCTGGCCTGCCGGCCGTCCATCCTGGTCGCGGACGAGCCGACGACCGCCCTCGATGTCACCGTCCAGGCGCAGATCCTGGAGCTCCTGGTGGACCTCCAGCGCGAGATGGACATGGCGATCCTGCTCATCACCCACGACCTGGGCGTGGTGGCTCGCGCGGCCGACCGCGTGGCCGTGATGTACGCGGGCCGGATCGTGGAGGAGGCGGGGGTGCTGACCCTGTTCGAGTCTCCGTCGCATCCGTACACGGAGGGGCTCCTGGCGGCCGTACCCGACCCGGACCGGCCGGTACGCCGCCTCGCCGCCATCCCGGGCTCGGTGCCCGATCCGGCCGGCTGGCCGGAAGGGTGCCGATTTCACCCCCGCTGCCGCCACGCCTGGAGCCGCTGCCGCGGCGCGGAGCCGGAGCTGCTCCAGGCTCCCTCCGGGAGTCGGGCTCGCTGCTGGCTGGTGGAGGAGCCCGAGCGCCGCGGCGACGCGGGAGGTGTGCCCTGAGCGACGGCCCAGGCGATCGGCCGGATGCGGGCGTGCCGCTCCTCGTGGCCGAAGGGCTGGCCCGGACCTACGCGGCCGCGGGAGGATCCTTCCGTCGGAGGGGAGGCCCGGTGCGGGCCGTGCGCGACGTCTCCTTCGAGCTGCGGCGCGGGGAAACGCTGGCGCTGGTCGGAGAGTCCGGGTGCGGCAAGTCCACCACGGCCCGCCTGGTGCTCGGGCTCGACCGACCGGACGCGGGCACGGTGCGCTTCGATGGGCGCGACGTGCACGCGCTCTCCAGCGCGGAGCTCCGCGCGTTCCGGCGCCGGGCTCAGATCGTCTTCCAGGACCCGGTCGGGTCCCTCAACCCCCGCATCCGCGTGGGAGATGTCCTGCGCGAGCCGCTGCGTGTGCATCGCGTCGTGCCCCCCGAGCGGGTGGAGGAGCGCGTGGGCGAGCTGCTCGAGAGGGTGGGGCTCGACCCGCGCGACGCCCGGCGCTATCCGCACGAGTTCTCCGGCGGCCAGCGTCAGCGCATCGGCATCGCCCGGGCGCTCAGCGTCGAGCCCGATCTCGTGGTGGCCGACGAGCCGGTGAGCGCGCTGGACGTATCGGTCCAGGCGCAGATCCTCAACCTGCTGACCGATCTGCAGGAGGAGCTCGGACTCACCTACCTGTTCATCGCGCACGACCTGGCGGTGGTGCGCCACGTCGCCCGACGGGTGGCGGTCATGTACCTGGGACGCATCGTGGAGACGGGACCACGCGAGGATCTGTTCGAGCGGCCGCTCCACCCGTACACGCGGGCTCTGCTCGACGCCGTGCCGCGTCCACATCCGGGCGCGGTCGTCCGCGTCCCCGTGCGGGGCGAGGCCGGCGAAGCACCCGCCGCCGGCTGTCCGTTCGAGCCTCGCTGCACGCACCCCGGTCGCGATGCGGCGTGCCTGGCGGCAGTGCCGCCGCTCGAGGCGAAACGATCCGGGGGGTACGCGCGCTGCGTCAAGGAGGCGATCTGGCGAGTCCGCCCGGAGCCGGGAGAGTCCCCGGCCCGGGGGCCCGAACCGGCGCCTTGACAGCGCGTCGCGGCCCGGAATACCTTCTCGGGCCTACTGTCGATCGGGCGCGGTCCGGCACGCGCGGCTTCCTGCGTGGTCGCGGGCCCACAAGGAAACGAGCACGTTGGAGGTGACCTTGGGCAGTCTCACCGTTTCGGCGCTCCTGCTGATCCAGCAGGCAGCCACGCCAACCCTCGGTGCCGGTCAGTCGCTGAACCTGGGCGAGCTTTGGACCGCCGGAGGGTTCATGATGTGGCCGCTCGGCGCGTGCGCCGTCGTCGGGGCCGTCATCATCGTTTGGAAGTTCTTCGACCTGTGGACCAAGTCGGCCCGCACGCGCTCGCTCCTGAACGAGGTCGACGAGCTCATCGCGCAGCGCAAGCTCGACGCGGCGCTCCGGAGCTGCGAGGAGTCGAAGGCTCCAGCGGCCCAGATCCTCAAGGCCGGGCTCAAGCGGCACGAGGAAGGCGCCGAGCGCGCCATGCGCGCCGTCGAGAACGCCGGCGTGATCGAGCTGGCCGGGCTCGAGCGCGGCCTGGTGTGGCTGGCCACGATCTCGAACGTGGCCCCGCTGCTCGGGTTCCTCGGGACGGTGGTCGGGATGATCCAGGCCTTCCAGGCGATCGAGATCGCCGGCGAGGTCGAGGCGACCCTGGTCGCCGGCGGAATCAAGGTGGCGCTCATCACGACGGCCGCCGGTCTGACGATCGCGATCCCGATCAACATCGCGCACAACTACTTCGTGACGCAGGTGGACCGGCTGGTGATCAGCATGGAGGAGAGCACGCAGAAGATGATCGACGCTCTCCACGAGCGCGACACGAGCCGGGCCCGCACAGCGGGCTGACCGCAGGTCGAAGGTCCGGGTGGCGCCCGCCGCCCGGCCCCTTCTTTCGAACGGCGGTGGCGAGGGCCCGGGAGCGCATCCCGGGCCCTTCGTGCTTTCCGGGGATCGTCACGGCGTGAGGTCGGGGTGTGAGGGACGCGGAGGCCGACACGATGCCCAACCATCGGCGCCGACAGGCTCCAGGGCTCCGTGCATCCCTGGCCGGCGTGGCGGCGGGCATGGCGCTCCTGGTGGCGTCGCCCCTGCAGGCCCGCCAGGAGGCCGCGGGCCATCCAGGGTCCGACCCTCCGGCATCGCCCGTCGTGGTGTCGCCCGCCGCCGACTCGGCGGCGCGGACGCTCGACGCCTCGATCGGTGACGGTCAGGCACCTTCCGACCACCTCTCCGCCGATTCACTTCGCAGCCTCACCGAGCGCGCCACGCGACTCGCCGATCGGGGAGAGCACGCGGCGGCCGGCGGCCTGCTCGAGGCCGCGGCCCGCGGTCGCCCCGAGATCGCCTCGTGGCTTCGGCTCTCGGCGCTGCAGCAGGCGGCGCGCGCCGGACTCCCCGCCTGGGCGCGTGTCCTGGCGGCCTCGCTGCGGGTCGACCCGGTCGTGCCGTCCGACTCGGTGAGCCTCGAGCTCGCCCGAGCCGTGTTCGAGGCGGCCGCCCCCGCCGACTCGACCACGTCGGCCGACCTGGTGGCGGTGGCGGCCGCGTTCGACGCGCAATGGGATCCAGCACTGTGGACCGAGCAGGCGGGTCCGATCCTGCTCCAGGTCGGAGACACGGCGGCGGCGATCGCCGGCTACCGGCGCGCCCTGCAGGCTCCCGGCTTCCCGAGCGAGGCGGGAGACGCGCTGCTCGCCCTGGACGATGGCTGGCGCACGCGGCGCCAGGTGGGCCTCGCCGAGCGCAGGGAAGGACGGTTCGACCACGCGGCGGCCCTGCTCGCCGATGCGGAGGCACGCGCCCCCGCGCCGGAGAGGCCCCGGCTGGCCCTGGAGCTGGCCCGGACGCGCCTGGACGGGGGCCTCTCCGGGGTGAGCCGGGCGGCGGCACCCTGGGCGGGCCGGAAGGGCACCGAGGACTCCGTGCGAGCGGCCCTGGAGCTGGCCATCGGCACCGACGACCTGCGCCGCGGACGCCGAACGGGCGCCGAGGCCGCTTTCCGGCGGGCGGCCGCCGGCAGCGGCGCGGCGGCGGCGCGGGCCTCCTATCTCATGGCCGACCTGGCGCACGATCGGCGGCATCTCTCCTCGATGCACAGGTGGCTCGAGCGCACGGCCCGGCGCTTCCCCCGCTCCGAATACGGCGGCCTGGCCATCATGCGCCTCGGCTTCGCCTCCTTCCTGGCCGGGGACTATCGGACCGCGGCCTCGCGCTTCCGAGCGTACAGGGCTCGGCACGCTCGGGGATCGTGGAGCTCGGCCTCGATCTACTGGGAGGCGCGGGCTCGGCTCGCCTCCGGGGACAGCTCGGCCGCCGACGCGCTCTTCGGCCGCGTGGCCGCCACCGATCCCGCCGGCTACTACGGCCTCAGGGCGGCGGACAGGCTCGGAAACGGTAGCCTGTACGGTGTCGAGCCCGATACCCTGCCGCCGCCGCCGGACGACTGGACGAGCCGGGCCGATCTCCTCGTGGCCCGCATGGGTCTCCTTCGCGAGCTGGGCTGGCGCACACGGGCCGAAGTCGAGCTGGACGCCCGACGGGAAACGCTCGTGACCGATGACGTCGATCGCCTGGCGCTGGCCCACCGGCTGGAGCGGTCCGGATGGGCCGGACCGGCGATCGGCATGGCGTGGAGCGCCTTCGCGGCTCGCGGCGGGAAGTGGGACGAGTCGCTCCTCAAAGCCATCTTCCCGCTTCCGTACCGCGATACGATCGTGGCTGCCGCCCGCCAGGTGCAGGTGGATCCGGCCCTCCTGGCCGCCGTCGTTCGACAGGAGTCCGCCTTCGACCCCGAGGTGGTCTCCAGCGCCGGCGCGATCGGGCTCACCCAGCTCATGCCCGCCACCGCCCGCCGCGTGGCGCGGCGCTCGGGGCTGCCGGTGCCCGACTCCGCCGACCTGTACGACCCCGGCGTGAACATCGAGATCGGGGCGCGCTACCTCTCGGAGCTACTGCAGCGCTACGAGGGCTCCCGCCTGGCGGCGCTGGTGGCCTACAACGCGGGACCGACGCGCTGGAGCCGCTGGAGGAGGCTGCCCGAGCACGCCTCGGACGCGGAGCTGTTCGTCGAGGCGATCCCGTTCGCCGAGACGCGCCGCTACGTGAAGGCCGTGCTCAGGAACGAGCTCCTGTACCGCAAGCTCCACGACCTCGAGGCTGCCGGTCATGCCGCGCGGGCCGGAGCCTCGGCGGACACCGCGCGGGGCGCGGGATAGGCGGAAGCCCCGCGCCGACGGGCGCACGAAACCCCCGCTGTTGACGGCACCTGTGGGCCGGAATACGATGGAAGGTGTCCCCCACCCGTTTCATCCGCGCAGGAGGAGTTCCATGGCCAGAGGTACCGTGAAGTGGTTCAACGACGCCAAGGGCTACGGCTTCATTGAGCCACCGGACGGCAGCGAGGACATCTTCGTTCACTACAGCGCCATCGAGATGGACGGCTTCAAGACGCTCGCAGAAGGCCAGGAGGTCGAGTTCGAGCTCGCCAAGGGGGAGAAGGGGCTTCACGCCACGCGGGTGGTCCGGGTCTGAGGGCGGTAGCTCGACACACTTCACGCGTCCGCGGGTAGAGGCGGACGCGCCGGCGCCCCGCGCTCCAGGTGCGGGGCGCCTTCGTTTGTATGCCCGACCCACGGCGCTCATCGTGCTCGTGGCGGGCGATCCTAGTCAGAGGTCTGCCGAATCGTGATCGACCCTTCCGTCCGTGCGCCCGATCGACCGAGGCTCTACCTGATCGACGGCTACGCCCTCATCTATCGGGCGTTCTACGCCATGATCAGCCGTCCGCTCGTGACCTCTCGCGGAGAGAACACCTCCGCGCCCTACGGGCTGGCGCGCTTCCTCATCGGCGTGCTCGACGAGCACCGTCCCGACTACGTCGCCGTGGTGTTCGATGCGGGCGACAGCTTCCGGACCGAGGTGCACCCCGAGTACAAGGCGACGAGGGAGAAGATGCCCGACGAGCTCGAAGCGTCGATCCCCCGGTGCCGCGAGCTGGTCGAGGCCTTCCGCGTGCCGGTGGTCGAGGCGGAGGGTTGGGAGGCGGACGACGTGATCGGGACGCTCGCCGCACAGGCCGAGGACGCGGGCCTCCAGACGGTGATCATCTCCGGCGACAAGGACTTCTACCAGCTCATCGACGAGCGCACCTGGCTACTCAACCCCGGCCGTGGCGGACCGGCGGGCGTCGACGAGGAATGGGTCACGTCCGAGAACGCCGACGAACGCCTGGGCGTGCCGCCGCGGCTCGTCCCCGACTATCTGGCTCTCATCGGGGACAGCTCGGACAACGTGCCCGGAGTGCGGGGCATCGGGAAGAAGACGGCGCCCCGGCTGCTGGAGCGGTTCGGCGACCTCGAGGGCGTGCTGGCGCACGTGGACGAGGTGAAGAGCACGCGCGCACGCAACGCGCTCGAGGGTGCGGGAGCGCAGGCGCGCATGTCCAGGGAGCTCGTGACGATCCGGCGCGACGCGCCGGTCGAGCTCGACCTGGAGCGCTTCCGCCGCGAGCCCCCCGACCGTCGGCGGCTCCGGGACCTGTTCCTGTCCCTCGAGTTCCACACCCTGCTCCGGGAATACGCCCCGGAGGGCGGCGGGGAGACGGTCGAGGAGGAGTACGAACTGGTGACATCGCCCGAGCGCGCGGCGGAGCTGGTCGGCCAGCTGCGGAAGGAGCTACGGGCGTCCCAGGCCCATGAGACCGCCGGCGGGCGGCGAGCGGAGCGGGGTCCGGGCGGCGAGGACGGCGGCGCGGGTCGCCCCGGCCCGCTCCTCTCCGTGGACACCGAGACGACCTCGCTGGACCCGATGCGGGCCGAGCTGGTCGGCATCTCGCTCGCCGCCGAGCCGGGCCGCGCCTTCTACCTCCCGTTCGGTCACCGGCGGCCCACGACCGCCATCGGGTCGGATGGGGAGCCGGCGCTGGCCCTGGACGCACGGGAGCCAGACAACCTCCCCTCGCTCGAATCCGAGACCATGGAGCCGCTGCGTGCCCTGCTGGCCGACGTCGCGGTGGAAAAGGTCGGACAGAACATCAAGTACGACCTCGTCGTCCTGCGCCGTGCCGGGGCGGAGATCGGCGGGATCCGCTTCGACACGTCGCTCGCCTCCTACTGCCTCGATCCGGGCAAGCGCGAGCACGCCCTCGACCTTCTGGTCATGGACCGGCTGGGCCGCAAGCTCACCTCGTACGAGGACGTGTGCGGAAGCGGCGCATCGCAGATCTCCTTCGCGGAGGTGCCGCTCGAGAGGGCGCTGCAATACGCCGGCGAGGACGCCGACTACACGCTTCGTCTGGCCGACGTCCTCGAACGCGAGCTCGAGGAGCACGCCATGCTGGATCTCCTCGAACGGATCGAGATCCCGCTCGTGCCCGTCCTCGCCGACATGGAGATGGCGGGAATCCGCCTGGACCTGGAGTTCTTCGCCGCTTTCCAGGAGCGCATCGAGCGCGAGCTCCGGCTGGTGGAGGAGGAGATCCAGAAGATCGCGGGCGAGGACGTGAACCTGAGGTCGGTCCCGCAGCTCCGCGAGCTCCTCTTCGACCGGCTCGACCTCCCGGTCATCAAGCGAACCAAGACGGGGCCCTCCACCGATGAGAGCGTGCTCACCGAGCTGGCCGCGCGCGGGCACGAGGTGCCGCGCCTCATCCTGGAGTACCGTGAGCTGGACAAGCTGAACTCCACGTACGTGAGCGTGCTGCCCGGGCTGGTGAACCCCGAGACGGGCCGCATCCACACCAGCTTCAACCAGACCATCGCCGCCACGGGCCGGCTGTCGTCCTCCGAGCCCAACCTGCAGAACATTCCGATCCGCTCGGTGCTGGGGCGGGAGATCCGCAAGGGCTTCGTGGCCCAGAAGGGATGGACCTTCCTGGCGGCGGACTACTCGCAGGTCGAGCTTCGCATCCTGGCCCATCTGTCGGGCGATCCGGCTTTCGTGCGGGCCTTCCGGGAAGGACGCGACATCCACCGTGAGACGGCGGCCCGCATCTTCGGGGTCGAGCCGGACCGGGTGGATGGCGGAATGCGGGACCGGGCCAAGACGATCAACTTCGCCACCATCTACGGCCAGGGTCCGATGGCGCTGGCCGCGCAGCTCGGGATCTCGCGGACCGACGCCTCCCGTTTCATCGAGGGCTACTTCGAGCGTTTCGCGGGCGTGAAGGCGTACCTGGAGCGCATGAAGGACGAGGCGCGCGAGAAGGGCTACGTAGAGACCCTGAGCGGCCGCCGCCGCTACATTCCCGAGATCCGCTCCCGGAACCCCGGCGTGCGCGGCTTCGGGGAGCGCACGGCCACCAACTCGCCCATCCAGGGCACGGCAGCCGACCTCATCAAGCTGGCCATGATCCGTCTGCACGGGGAGCTGGACCCGGACCGGGCACGGATGCTCGTGCAGGTGCACGACGAGCTGCTGTTCGAGGTCCGGGAGGGTGCGGTCGAGGAGGTGCGCCAGACCGTGCGGGCCGCCATGGAGGGGGCGATGGAGCTCGACGTCCCTCTCCGGGTGGAGATCGGCACGGGCCGGAGCTGGTTCGACTGCAAGCCGTAGGGCTCAGATCGTCACCCTCTGGCCCACGCCCCGCTCCACGGCGCGGTCGTAGACCAGCCGGGCCGCGGCCACGTCCTCGACGGCGTGCCCGGTCGACTTGTACACCGTGATCTCGTCCGGGAAGGTGCGCCCCTTCCTGCCGCCCAGGAGGATCTCGCCGATCTCCACCACCCCCTGCGGATCGAGCCCCTGAAGCTCGCCCGCACCCGCCGGGGGCTCGGTGGTGACCGCGCCCCGCCACTCGACGAACACTTGTCCCTGGTCGATGGTCGCCGCGTCCAGCTCGCGGCCGAAGCTCCCCCCGACCGAGCTCACGTGCGCTCCGGGAGCGATCCACTCCAGGTCCAGCACCGGGTCGTGGGCATCCGTGCAGCAGCACACGATGTCGGCGCCGCGGACCGCCTGCTCGAACGAGTCGGCGACCCGGACCTCGGGGCCTCCGGCGGTGGTGGATGCCAGCAGGTCCGGAGCACGAGTTGCCAGGGCGCGCGCGTGGCCTTCGTTGCGTGAGGCGATCCGGATCTCCCGGAGCTGACGCACCCGGGGCACGGTCTCCAGGTGGGCGTGGCCCTGGACCCCGGCGCCGACGATGGCCAGTACGGAAGCCTCCTCGCGCGCCAGCAGCCGGGCCGCCACCGCGGCCGCGGCGGCCGTCCGCAGCGCCGTGATCCGGATCCCGTCCATGACGGCCAGCGGCCTGCCGCTGTCCTCGTCGAACAGCACGATGACGCCCTGGTGGGACGGCAGGTCTCCGGCTTCGTTCCCGGGGAAGACGCTCACCAGCTTGGAGGCGAGGCCCATGCCCTCCACGTAGCCCGGCATGGCGCCGAGCAGTCCGTGTGGCGTGCGCGCGCCCACGCGGGGCGGCACCGAGCTCCGGCCGGAGCTCAGGGCGCGGAAGGCGGACTCGAGAGCCCCGAGCAGGGGCTCGACCTCGAGCAGCTCCTCGACCTGGCTACGGTCGAGTACGAGCAGGTCGGCCATGGATGTCTCCACGATGCGGGGTGAGAGAGGATCCTGCCTCACAATATGCTGCCGACCCGTGGATCGACGCTCACCATCCACTCCCAGCGTCCGTGGTCCAGACCGTGGGCCGCCTGCACCCGCAGGATCCCGTCCAGCAAGTCCACGCCGCCGCCCGCCGACGGGCGCACGCCGTGGCTGGAGCGGATGCCGATCGGCTCGTAGGCGGCATCCCACTCGGAGGCGGCGCGCCGCGCCGAGGGTCCCGCGTCCACCCAGCCGGCCGCGAGGATGGCCCGCAGGCGGACCAGGGAGCCGATGATGTCGCGGGTCGCCGCCACCTGGGCGAACACGGCCCGGTCCCCGCCCCACTGACGGAGTGGGTACCCGGGGACCGTTCCCCGTCCGCCGGCCAGCAGCAGCGCCTGCGGAGGAGGAGATCCGGCCACCAGTGCCGCACCCACCCGCGCCTCCCAGCCCCACGGGGAGGGGCCGGCGGCGGAGCGGCCGTCCAGTGTGGCGACCAGGCGGGTGTAGCCGAAGTCGCCGATCGAGGATGTCGAGCCCAGGAGATCGATGTCCGAGCGCCAGCTTCCCGACAGCGGGCCCGGGAACGGGGTCTCCCAGTCCACCTCCAGGGCGGCCAGATCCCCGGGCCACGCCGGGCGGACGGGCCGCGTGAGCTCGTCGCGGGGCGGAAAGGCCACGAGATGGGCCGAGCGCTGGCGCTCGACCCGGATTCCGGCCGAGAGAGTGCCGCCCGCCAGCGGGTATCCGATCGCCACACGACCGCCCGAGCGGAAGAACGGGTCCGTGAAGTCCTCCCCGTTCACCAGGAATCCTCCCGTGGAGATCGCGCCCGCGGCGGCGGCGAACGGTCCGATGTCGGTGAACCGGTTGCCGTATCCCTCCAGCGTGAGCCGCCCGCCGACGGCGTCGGTCCGGTAGCCCACCCGCCACTCCGGACGCTCGAGCTCCATGGGCCAGCCCACCCACACGTCGGCCGCATCCGCATCGCCCACCCGGTAGCGGGCGCCGAATCCGAGGAGCACGCCCTCCTCACGCCGCACGCGGAACGCGGACGAGGCGTCGGGGAGGGCGGGCGAGAGATGCACGCCGGCGCCCAGGAAGCGGCCGCGGACCAGCCTGCGCGCTTCGGCCCGCACGTCCTCGGGACCGGCCGTGCCGCGGAATCCGGAGGAGGCCGGATCGTCGTACAGGCCGTCGCTCCAATCGTCGTAGGCGTGGAGCTTCCGCTCGTCCAGCGTCATGACCCGGTTTCCGGCGGGGAGGGTGGGCATGTCCGGGACGTTGATCTCCAGGTCACGCACCTCGAGATGGGTTCGGATGACGCCGGTGAGCGGGAAGGTGAGCCACCGAGAGTGCCGGCGGATCTCCACCGACTGCTCGGAGGGTAGCCACCACCGTCCCTCGTGCAGGGCCGATTCCAGGTCGACCGTGATGCCCGACAGGCTCGCGTCGCGGTAGGCCGTGGGGGTGAAGGTGAAGCGCATGCGCGCCACCGCAGACGTGGCGCTGTCCAGGTACACCGTGCCGATGACGCCGGGCTGGTAGGGGTTCTGGGGACGGACCTCGATCCGGTAGAGAGTGGTCGTCCCTCCGGCGCCGCGGATGCTCATGGAGCCGGCGAGACGGTACCGATAGAAGCCGGGCGCCGCGGGCGCGATCGGGTGGAGCACCCCGCGCACCTCGGTGCCCTCCCCGATCTGGATCCGGTCGCCGTAGTTGGCCAGGACCAGGCTGAGGTGATCCAGGTGGTAGCGGATCGGCGTGGGGAGCCGCTGGCGCGAGCGTCGGCCGATGATGGTCTGCACGCTGGCCTCGGGCGCCTGCCAGCGCACCCGAAGCGCCAACTGGTCGGCCCGGATCACCCGCTGCTGTGAGGACTCGGCCAGGTCCCCGTTCTCCTCGCCACCGACTCCGGCCAGGAAGTAGATGTGTGCATCGACGCGGGCTCGAAAGTCGTGGAGGCTCGAGTCGGACCAGGCGTGACGTCTCGCCCGGATCGCCCGGCGGACCAGCGCCTCCACTTCCGGGTCATCCCATCCTCCCGTGTCGGGAGCGGCCGCGGGAGACGTGTCGGGCATGGTCGATGGCCCGGGCGCGGCCGAGGGTCCGGCCACCGTGGCGGCCCGGGCCGGCCGCGCCGACGGGGCGGCTAGAGCGGTCGCCGCGGCGACGAGGGCCGCGAAAGCGGCCATGACGACTCTGGACTCTGGCTCGAACACGGCATGAGGGTACGCCCGCGGAGGGGCGCGCGTTCCGGCGAACGGCGCGCCCGGTCGGGGGCCCGACCGGGATGTGCCTCCTGGAGCCCGGACCGAGCAGGAGTCACGATGTGGGTGGGTCGATGCTGGAGGCTGGGACGCTCAACCGGCGGGGAAGAGCTCCTCCTGTCCGTCGTCGGATGGCTCCGCCGACTCGAGCGTCCCCAGGCGCTGAAGCCAGGCCTGGACGTCGAAGTCCCCCTCGCTGCGGAGCATGCGGCGCAGGACGGGATTGAGGTGCTCGAGCGAGAGCCGCAGATCTCCCACGGCCGAGCGGAGCGCGGCCTCGCCGGCGGCGGGGCCGGGTCCCTCCTCCATGTCTCCGAGGATCGTGTCCTCGGCCCGCGAGGCGATGACAGGCTCCTCGCGGCCCGTGACGTAGACCTCGGTCCTGTTCCCTGGGCCGCGCCCCTCCTCGATGGGGAGGAGGCCGACGATGTGGTCCGCGCGCCAGTACTTTCCGTATCCGAGGTGGACCATGCGGTGCGACCGGATCTCCACGGGACCTCCCTCGACGAGTTCGGGGTCGTGGCGTCAACTTTCCCCGGCGGGTCGGAAGGTGTCAAGCGGCCCGGCCGGCCCGCCGCTGGCAACGGGGAGGCCCGTCCGGTTACGATGGCGGACGGCCGCGTGAGCGCGGCGCATGGGAGACACGACCCTCGCGCGTCCGCCGGCGGGCGGGAGCGGGACAGGGAAGGCACGGGAAGGAGAGACGGTGCGCAAGATCCGGACGGGCGAGGCTCTGAGCTATCACGCTGAAGGGAGGCCGGGGAAGATCCAGGTCGTACCCACCAAATCCACCCGCACGCAGCGCGATCTTTCGCTCGCTTACACGCCGGGGGTGGCCGAGGCGTGCCGCGCCGTCGTGGACCAGCCGGACGACGTGTTCAAGTACACGGCCCGCGGCAACCTGGTGGCGGTGGTCACGAACGGCAGCGCGGTGCTCGGACTGGGGAACATCGGCCCCCTGGCCGGAAAGCCGGTCATGGAGGGCAAGGCCGTCTTGTTCAAGGCCTTCGCGGATATCGATGTCTTCGATCTCGAGCTGGATGCGCCCGATCCGGGGGACGTCATCCGCTTCTGCGAGATGCTCGAGCCGACCGTGGGCGGGATCAACCTCGAGGACATCGCCGCCCCCGGCTGCTTCGAGATCGAGGACCGACTACGCGAGAGCCTCGACATCCCGGTCTTCCACGACGACCAGCACGGCACGGCGATCATCTCGGGGGCAGCGCTTCTCAACGCGCTCGAGCTGGCGGGCAAGGACATCGGAGAGGTCAGGGTCGTGTTCTCCGGCGCGGGAGCCGCCTCGATCGCCACCGCCGACCACTACGTGCGGCTCGGCGTCGATCCGGCGAACATTCTCATGACGGATCGGCACGGCGTCATCCGGAAGGGGGAGCGGAAGCTAGAGTCGCACAAGGCGTCCTACGCCCGGGAGACGGATCGGCACACCCTGGCCGACGCGCTGCGGGGCGCCGACGTGTTCGTGGGTCTGTCGGCCGGTGGGATCGTGAGCTCGGAGATGGTGGCGGCGATGGCCGACGATCCGATCATCTTCGCCATGGCGAACCCTGATCCGGAGATCTCCCCGGAGGACGTCCATGCCGTGCGTGACGACGCCATCGTGGCCACCGGTCGCTCCGATTATCCGAACCAGGTGAACAACGTCCTGGGCTTTCCGTTCATCTTTCGCGGGGCGCTGGACGTACGGGCTCGGGCCATCAACGCCGAGATGAAGCTGGCCGCCACCTATGCCCTCGCCGAGCTGGCCCGGCAGGACGTTCCCGAGGCGGTGAGCGCCGCCTACGAGGAGGGTCGTCTTCGATTCGGGAAGGACTACCTGATCCCGAAGCCGTTCGACGCTCGCATCCTCCTGTGGGTGGCGCCGGCCGTGGCCCAGGCGGCCATGGACACCGGAGTCGCCCGCGTCGAGCTGGACATTGACGAGTACCGGACGGCGCTCGAAGCGCGGCTCGGCCCCGCTCGTGAGCTCATGCGCGCCATCATCGACAAGGCACGCCGCTCGCCCAGGAGGATCGTCTTCCCCGAGGGCGAGGACCCGCGCGTGGTTCGCGCCACCAGCATCATCCGCGAGGAGGGCTTCGGGACGCCGATCCTGCTCGGAAACCCGGAGCGCATCCGCTCGGTGGCCCGGGACGAGGACGTGGACCTCGAGGGCGTCGAGATCGTGGATCCCGGCGCGGCCGACCGCCGCGCCTCCTATGCCGAGACGTTCTGGCAGGAACGTCAGCGCCGCGGCGTCACGCGCTCGGACGCCGAGTGGCTCATGGGCCGACCCATCTACTTCGGCAGCATGATGGTCCACTCCGGCGACGCCGACACCCTCATCGCGGGCGTCAACATGTACTATCCCGACGCCTTGCGGCCGGCCCTGCAGGCCATCGGCACCGCTCCGGGCAAGGAGCGGGTGGCGGGTCTGTACCTCATGGTCTTCCAGGACCGGCTGTACTTCTTCGCCGACACCACGGTCAACATCGACCCCTCGGCGGAGGACCTGGCCGAGATCGCCATCGAGACGGCCGACTTCGCCGGCAGGCTCGGAGCGACGCCGCGGGTGGCGATGCTGTCGTTCTCGAACTTCGGCTCGGTGCATCATCCCGAGGCCGAGCGGGCACGCCGCGCGGTGGAGCTCGTCCGCGACGCGCGTCCCGACATCGTCATCGACGGGGAGATGCAGGCGGACACGGCGGTGGTGGCCGAGATCCTCCGGGAGACGTATCCCTTCTCTCGCCTGCAGGAACCGGCCAACGTGCTGGTGTTTCCGAACCTGGCTGCCGCCAACGTCTGCTACAAGCTGCTGCACCGCCTGGGCGGCGCCGAGGCCATCGGACCGGTGCTCCTGGGCATGGATCGTCCGGTGCACATATTGCAGCGCGGCTCCTCCGTCGTCGATATTGCCAACCTGGCGGCGATCTCCGTCGTCGACGCGCAAGCCCGTGATACGACTGAGGATTGAAAGAGAGTCATGGCTGACCGACCCGTAGATACCGAGTTAGGAGGAAGCTTGAGCATAGCCACGGAGGCACCGCCCAAATGTCGCGGTATCCTCGGCAACCCCGATCGCGCCACGCTGCGCGAGATGGCGAGGGCGGACGAGACGACCACCGAGTACGGGAGTCCATCCTACATCACGCAGCACCGCTCGCGCAGCGCCGACAAGACGCGCAACAGCGTGGACGGCGAGCTCACCGACGCGGACCGGGCCACGATCCAACAGGCGAAGGAGTTCCTCGAGGAGCGTGAGCTGATTCGGATCGACCGATGCATGGGTGAGCCGAGCGGGTTCGGCTGTCTCCACTGCCGGCTGTACGTGACGAAGCCGTTCGCCAGGCTGGCCCTGATGTTCGAAGCCAGCCTGACCGAGGCGGGGAACCCGGAGGCCCGGCCCGACTTCATGACCATCGACATTCCGGAGTGGCCGCACGAGAAGGCCATTCTCGTGGACGCGGACGAGGGCGTGACCTGGATCCTGGGCTCCGACTACTACGGTGAGATCAAGAAGTCCTTCCTGCGCCAGACCATGTACCTGGCCAAGGCGCAGGGGAAGGGCCTGGGCCTGCACGCCGGGAGCAAGCTGGTTCGCACGCACGGCGCCAGGACCGGCGAGCTGGTCGAGAAGGGGTTCCTGTTCTTCGGCCTCTCCGGCACCGGCAAGACGAGCCTCACCTGCCACGACTTCGACCTCGATGAGAACGAGGGCGAGTACGTCCGCGTACGGCAGGACGACGTGGTGGTCCTGACCCCGGATGGTTTCTGCAAGGGTACCGAGGGAGGCGGATTCTACATCAAGACCGATGGTCTCAATCCGCGCGACCAGGAAGCGCTGTATGACGCCGCGACCTGCGAGCGCGCGATCTTCGAGAACGTGTGGGTCGAGGGCGACGGTACGGTGGACTTCTACAACGAGGAGCTCACCTCCAACGGTCGCGCCGTGGTGCCGATCGGGGAGGTCCGGAACACGGACGGCACGATCGACGTCGACAAGATCACGGACATCTTCTTCATCACGCGGAACCCGCTCGTTCCCGCGATCGGACGGTTGACGGCCGACCAGGCGTCGGTGGCGTTCATGCTCGGCGAGTCGATCAAGACGTCGGCGGCGGACCCGAACGCGAAGGGAGAACCGGTTCGGGTGGTGGGCACCAATCCCTTCATCATGGGTCCGAAGGGACGGGAGGGGGAGATCTTCCGCGACATCCTCGAGGACAATCCCGACCTGCACTGCTACATCCTGAACACCGGGAAGATCGGCGAGGGCGACCGGGCCGAGAAGATCGGTCTCCTCGACACCGTGGCCATGCTCCGCGCCGTGGCTCGCGACGAGATCGACTGGGAGACCGACGAAACGTCCCGGCTCGAAATCCCGCGATCGGTGCCCGGGGTCGACGCGGCCAAGCTCCACCTCGCCGAGCACTTCGCCGAGGGCGAGCTCGGGGAGAAGCTGGCCGAGCTGCGCGAGGCCCGGCGGACCTGGCTCGACCGGTTCCCGAAGTTCCCGGACGAGCTCAAGGAAGCCGTCTACTGAGGCGGGCACCCAGGGGTCTCCGGGCGGGTCGCCACCGGAGACCGCCGGCCGGCTGACCATGCGGATGGGCTCGCTCCAGCCCCCGCGGGCCCGGACGGTCCGCGATCCGCTGTGGGGCAACATCCACCTGGATGCGCGTGCGGCGGCGGTGGTGGACACCCCGCAGTTCCAGCGCCTGCGCCGGGTGAAGCAGCTCGGATTCGCCCACCTGGTCTACCCCGGCGCCGTCCACACGCGCTTTCTCCACGCCCTGGGGGTCTATCACCTGACCGGCCGCGCCCTGGAGAGGCTGGAGGGCAGCGGCGCGCTGGCCGGCCTCTCCCCGGCCGAGCGTGAGCTCCTGCCGCTCGTCCCGCTCGCCGCGCTCCTCCACGACGTGGGGCACTACGCTTTCTCGCACGCGATGGAGGAGATCGAGCCCGATTCCCTGCCCGGCTACCACGAAGAGCTGGCTGCCCGCTTCCTGGGCGCCGACCCGATCCGCCGCTCGCTCGAGGAGGTCCGTCCCGACGCTCCCGAGCGGGTGGCCGAGTTCATCCGGGGGCGGTCGGGACATCCGCTGCAGGGTCTCATCGCCGGGTCGCTGGACCTGGACAAGATCGACTACCTGGGGCGCGACAGCCTCTTCTGCGGCGTTCCGTACGGGGCCGTAGACGTCGATCGTCTCCTCGACTCCCTCACTCTGGCCCGGGAGGCGTCGGAGGCTCCCCTCGAGCTCGCCGTGACGGAGAAGGGTATCACGGCGCTCGAGTCCCTGCTGTTCTCGAAGTACCAGATGTTCCGGAACGTGTACTGGCACCATACCGTTCGCGCCGCATCGGGCCTGTTCCGACGCCTGGTAGAGTCGGCGCTCGAGTCGGGCGTACTCGGCCCCGAGGAGCTCCCGGGCCGCACCGACGAGGAGCTGCTCGGTCTGCTGCGTCACCGCGTGGATGGGGAGGAGAGGGGGCGAGGGACCGGGGCCGACGTGCGTGGTCTGGTGGCGGCCCTCGTGGACCGGGACCTCCCCAAGCGCTGCGTGGAGCTGTTCGGTGATGAGCTCCCCGCCGACACGCCGACCTGGGTGCAGGAGCGGCCCGACCTGACGCGCCGGCTCGAGGAGCGGTTGGCGCGGGAGTGGGGGCTCGAGCCGGGGGTGGTGCTGCTGGACTATCCCTCCTACCCGGCCATGCTGGATCTTCGGCTTCTCCTCGTTCGGGGTCGGGGGGAGGTGAGGAGGCTCACCTCGGCGGGTGCGGAGGGGATCCTGGACCTGCCGCGGCTGAGCCGCGCCCTCCACCACTCGGCGCGGGTCCTCCGGGTCTTCACCCTTCCGGCCACGCAGCCGCGTCGGGCGGGACCGCTCCTGGAGATCCTCGAGGCGCCTCCCCTCGAGGCGGAGGCCCGGCTCGAGGAGGAGCGGCCGATCTACGCCTGAGCGGCTGGACGCACCACGACGGCGGTCACGTTGTCCGGACCGCCCCGCCGCAGCGCCAGGTCGACCAGTGCGCGAGCCTCCTCGCCGGGATTCGATCCGGCCGCCAGGACCGCCTCGATCTCCGGTTCGCTCACCGGTCCGGTGAGGCCGTCCGAGCACAGGAGGAAGACATCGCCGGGTCGCCAGTGGCAATCGACGATGTCCGCACGGACGGTCTCCTCGGTGCCCACGGCGCGGGTGAGCATGCTCGCGGCGGGATGGATGCGCGCCCCCTCCTCGGTGAGCTGCCCGCGCTCGACCTGCTCCTGCACCCACGTGTGGTCGCGGGTGAGCCTCCGCAGGGTCCCGGCGCGGAAGAGGTAGGCGCGGCTGTCCCCGACGTGCGCCAGCACCGCGTCGCCGCCGGCCAGGAGCTGGAGCGCCGTCACGGTCGTGCCCATCCCTGCCCGGTTCGGGTCGCGCGTCGCCTCCTCTCGAATGCGCCGTCCCGCGGCGACCACCGCCTCTCTCAGCGCATCGGCCACGGTCTCCCGGTCGGCGGGCGGGCCGCCCGACAGCCGCTCGGAGAGTGTCTCGAGGGCCAGGCGGCTCGCGACCTCACCGGCCGCGTGCCCCCCCATCCCGTCGGCGACGGCGAACAGACCGACCCCGGGAATGGCGATCCACCCGTCCTCGTTCCGGTCCCTGATCCGGCCGACATCCGTCGCGGCGCCCTGCTCGATCGACAGCTCCATGCCCCATTGTGTCGCCCCGACCGGCGTTCGGGAAAGCGGCGGCAGGTGGAGTCCCGGGCCGAGGCACCCGGCAGAGGGAACCACGTGCGAGTGATTCTCGTTGCGTTGACTGGCCGGTTGGGGGGACCTAACTTCTGTCGCCGGTGACCACCCGGCCCGCCCGTCGGCACGGCCCGCGCCCGCCGGCAACACCTCACGGAACGTAATCGACCGGATCGCCATGAGCCGCAACGGTCGCTTTTCCACGTCTCGACTCGCCAGCGCCGAGTTCGGGAGCCCCTCCGCGATCGATCTCTACCTGGACGAGCTGGGGCGTTATCCCTTGCTCGACTCGGTGGAGGAGGACCGCGTCGCGCGCCTGTCCAGGGCGGGGGACGCCTCCGCGTTCGAGACCCTGATCCGGTCCAACCTCCGCTTCGTGGTGTCGGTCGCCAAGCGCTACCAGAACCGCGGACTCTCCTTCTCGGACCTCGTCCAGGAGGGCAACGTCGGGCTGGTGACGGCCGCCAACAAGTTCGATCCGGATCAGGGCGTGAAGTTCATCAGCTACGCCGTGTGGTGGATCCGGCAGGCGATCCTGGCGGCCCTGGCCCGTCACAGCCGCTCGGTCCGGCTCCCCCTCAATCGGGCCACCGAGCTCGGCCGGGTGCTGCGCACGCGCGAGGAGCTCCGCCAGAGCCTCCGCCGCGAGCCCACCATTCGGGAGATCGGCGAGGCGGCCGGACTCGACGAAGCCACGGTGGAGCTCCTGCAGGCGCTCAACGTCGGCGAGGTGAGGCTGGACGCGCCGGTGGGAGACTCCGAGGACAACCAGCTCCAGGACCGCTTCCTGCTCGACGACACGGACCTCGAGGAGGAGCTCGAGGAGATCATGCTGAGCGAGCACCTGGACCGCGCCCTGCGCCTCCTGCGGCCACGCGATGCGCGGGTGGTCCGGCTCTACTACGGGCTCCAGGGGGAGCAGGAGCACACACTGGAGGAGATCGGAAAGGTCCTCGGGATCACCCGCGAACGCGTGCGCCAGCTACGCGACCGGGCGCTGCGCGAGATGCGACAGGGAGAGCTCGGAAAGGTCCTGGCGACCTACGCGGCCTGAGATCCGCCCCACAGGCTCGACGGCTCAGCCTCGCGAGGCTCCGCTGTCGGGCGCCGCGGCTCCGCTCTCGGCGCGCGGTGCTTGCCGGAGGCTCCGGAGAGCGGGGCAGCCGTCCGCCTCCGTCCACGCGAGGGCCTTCCCCGCTCCGGCCCGATGGGCCGCCACCTTCTCGCTCGACCCGTCCACCGCTTCCAGCATGTCGTAGCGCGCCCCGCCGAGTCTCAGCCCCCCCAGCCACGCGAAGGCCTTCTTGGAGGACGCCGAGCCGTACTTCTGGACCGTGCTCCACAGTGGCACGTATCCGCGAGCCGGGTCGAACGTCGCCATGAAGAACAGCGACGCGGCGGACTCCGAGCCGGGCGGGACGCCGGCCAGCGTGTCGCCGATGAGATAGGTGGCGGCCATGCCGTGGCCCACCGGTGCGCCCGCGCTGTCCGGCGCGAGCGGAATCGCCTGCAGGTCGGCCCGCTGCGCCAGGAAGGCATGCTCGACGCCCGCGTCCTTGAGGAGGTTCTCGGCCAGAATCGGCCCGAACGTCCGCATGCGATCGTCCAGACCCGGCAGGTCGACCCGGTCCGGTACGCTGTCGGGGAGGCCGGGTCCCACGGCGAACGCCCATCGCGGTAGCGACTGGCCGGGAGCCACGAGCGCGCGGCCGTCTGCCACCGATGGGCAAGCCGCGTTGACCGCCACGCGCGTACCGGTCAGTATGAGCGTGCCGATGCGGCGCTCGGAGAGCTGGAGCGCCAGCGTGGTGCCGGGCGTGGCGAAGGTGGAGTCGAAGCGAGCCCTGTACTCCGTGCCGGCGCTGGACCAGTCGAGCGACTCGAGTCCGGTCGCTCCCGCGCGCGCGAACGGCACGGCCGAAGCTCCCCCGTCGGTCTCGAACCGGACCAGGTAGACGAACGGCGGCTGCGGCAGTGGAACGGGCGGTTGAGCGGCCGCGGCGGAGTCCTCGGCGTCCCGCTGCGAACGGGGATGCTCGAGCGCGACGTGGCTCCCGCCCCATTTCACGTCGCAGGCCGCCGCGCTGGCGGCGAGGAGCAGGACCGTCAGTGCGGCTCGGGCGCGTCGCGTCGTCGATGCCATGGATCGCCGGGTGTCCGGGTGGAGGGCCGCCCACGCGGCGGCCCGTGCGTGGAGGCCGGAAAGCTACGGGGCGGCGCCGGGGGCATCAACGTCCGCTCCCCGGGCTCGGAGCCCGGAGCGTCTCTTGGAGGAGGTGGTGGTTGGCCGGACGGGGATCCGTGGCCGTGTTCATGCACGAGGACTGCTCCCGGCACGACACGGGTTGGGGGCACCCCGAGCACCAGGGCCGGCTCCGGGCGCTGAGCGCCGGCCTGGAGAAGGCGCTCCCCGACCTGCTCCCCGAGGTGGTGAGCGTGGCGGGCCGCCCCCTCGACCCATCCCTCCTGGAGCTGGCGCACGCGCCGGCGCTGATCGAGCGGGTCCGGGAGGGCGTGGCGGAGTCGGCCCGACGGGGCGAGCCGATCCACCTCGAGGCCGACACCGTGGTCTCACCCGCCTCCTGGGACGCCGGGCTCGCCGCGGCCGGTACCGCGGTGACCGCCACCCACGCCGTTCTCGAGGGGACGTGCGCGCGCGCCTTCTGCGCCATCCGCCCGCCAGGCCACCACGCCACGCCCACCGAGCCGATGGGCTTCTGCCTGTTCAACTCCGTGGCCATCGCGGCTCGCGAGGCGATCGAGGCCGGACTGGCGCGCCGCGCGCTCATCGTGGACTGGGACGTGCACCACGGGAACGGGACGCAGGACATCTTCTACCGGGACCCCGCCGTGTTCTACCTGTCCATGCACCAGCATCCGTTGTACCCGGGGACCGGAGCCGCCGAGGAGCACGGAGAGGGCGAAGGAGTGGGGACGACTCTGAATCGCCCGATGCCGCCCGGCCTCGCGCGCGAGCGCTACATCGAGTCCCTGTATGGGGCGCTGGACGAGGCGCTCTCCGACTTCGAGCCGGATCTGGTCCTGGTGTCATGCGGCTTCGACTCGGCCCGCGCCGACCCGCTCGGTAGCTTCACGCTCGAGGCGGAGGACTTCCGGACCCTCACCGTGGAGCTGGTACGCCGGACGCGGGCCACGGCCGGGGGCCGGGTGGTGTCGCTCCTGGAGGGCGGATACAACGTGGACACGCTGGGAGAGCTGGCGGCCGCGCACATCGCGGGACTCGTCGACACGGTTCGAGAGGAGGGGGCATGAGCGCCACGTTGTCCGAGAAGCTCCTGGCGAGGGCACGCCGGGCCATGGAGGAAGAGGGGATCGACGGGTGGCTCCTGTACGATCTGGAGGGCCGGAACCGCGTGGCGGCCGAGATCCTGGGCCTGCAGGAGGGCACCTCCCGACGGCACTTCGTCCTCCTCCCCCGCGAAGGGGAGCCGGTGGCTCTGATGCACCCGGTCGAGGGGCAGAACTGGGAGGAGTGGCCGCACCGGAAGATCGAGTACGTGGGCTGGGAGGAGATGGAGAAGCACCTGGCCGACATGCTGTCCGACCTCGACTGGGTGGCCATGGAGATCTCGGAACGGGATGCCGTGCCGTTCGTGGACTACGTGCCGGCCGGCGTCGTCGGCCTGGTCGAGGGCTCCGACGTCCGGGTGGTGAGCTCGGCCGACCTCATCTCACGCGCCTACGCGAGCTGGGGCGAGAAGGGGCTCGCCCTCCACAGGCGAGCCGCGGCCGAGCTGACGCGGATCGCGCGGGAAGGCTACGAGCGGGCGGCCGAGGGCGTGCGCTCCGGCTCCCCGATCGACGAGCGCGCGGTGGCCGACTTCATCGAGTCGGCCCAGGCGGAGGCCGGCCTGGGCGGCGGCGGGGCGGTCGTGGCGGCCGGTCCCGGGAGCGCCATTCCCCACTATCATCCCCGGGCCGAGGGATCCCGCTCCCTGACCCGGGGCGAGGTGCTGCTCATCGACCTGTGGGCGAAGGTGCTCGGGGAGCCCGAAGCCGTGTACGCCGACCAGACCTGGATGGGAGTGCTCGCCGATGAGCCCGACGACGACTTCCGGGCCGGCTGGGATGCGGTAGTTGCGGCCCGGGACGAGGCGGTGGAGCTCCTGGCGCGCCGCATGGGAGAGGATCCGCCCCCCACCGGCGCCGAAGTGGACCGGTGCGCCCGGCAGGTCCTCATCGACCGGGGCTACGGGGACGTACTCCTGCACCGGACGGGACACGCCATGGACCGGGTGAACCACGGATTCGGTCCCAACCTGGACTCGATCGAGACCCGAGACGAGCGCCCGCTCGTACCCGATATCGGCTTCTCGGTCGAGCCGGGGATCTACTTCCGTGGGAAGTGGGGGATCCGCTCGGAGATCAACGTGCACCTGACCGCCGACCGGCCGGAGGTGTCGCCCGACCGGCGGCAGACGGAGCCCTGGACGTTGAATGGATGAGAGCGGGGGCCCGGTCGCGCCCGAGCGGGGCCTGGCCATCCACGCGGTCGTGCGGAACACGCGCACCGACCGCGCGCTGGACGCGCTCCATCTGGGAGGGTCGGACCTGGAGTACGAGCTGGTGGCCGCAGGCGGGCTCGCGGCCGCGGTCACCCCGGCGCCCTTCATCGACGCGGGCGACCCGGATCCGGAGGCGCTGCGCCGCCACGAGCGCGTGGTGGAGGCGCTCCTCCAGCGCTCCACTCTCGTGCCGGCTCCCCTGGGTTTCCTCGCCCGCGACGAGGCCGCCGTGCGCGAGCTCCTGCGCGATCACCGCGGCGAGCTCGAGAAGGCCCTGGACTACCTGGAGAACTGCTACGAGGTGCGCGTGCACGTGGCGCTCCGCCATCGGGCGAGCGAGGAGGACCTGGCGGGCTTCGTGACCCGGCTGCACGGCGCGCTCCGGGGCCAGGCGCGGGCGGCGCGCCGACTCCCCGGCCGGGACGATAGCGAGCTCGTCGCGGCGTTCCTGGTCGCGCGCCAGGAGTGGATGCGCCTGGTCGAGAAGGCCACCCGCTGGGAAGGCCATCACCCCGAGGTCGCGCTTCGCGTCACGGGTCCGTGGCCGCCCTACGACTTCGTGAGCGTGACCGCGGGGAAGGACGGCCGCGAGGACGAACACGGCTCTTCAGGTGAGGATGCCCCATGAGGATCGAGTGGGAAGGGGTCACTGTCCAGGCGGGGCGTCCCTTCCGCATCAGCCGCTCGCTGCAGACGGAGATCCGGCGCGTGTGGGTGAGGCTGGAGCAGGACGGCGTCGAAGGCTGGGGGGAGGCCGAGCCGTCGGACTACTACGGCGAGACGCCGGCCACCGTCCAGGCCGCGCTCGAGCGGCTCACGCCGTTCCTGGCAGAGGCGGGAGATCCCGAGCGCCTGGAGACGCTGGAGCGCGAATTGGCGCTCCGGGCCCCGGAGGCGGGGTCCGCGCGGGCCGCGCTCTCCTCGGCTCTCCACGATCTGGTCGGGAAGATGCGCGGCGCGCCGCTGTGGCGCCTGTGGGGCCTCGACCCCGCCGAAGCCCCGCCGAGCTCCTTCACGATCGGGATCGACGAGCCGGACGTGATGGAGGCGAAGGCCCGGGAGGCGGCGGACTGGCCGATCCTGAAGATCAAGGTGGGCACCGACCGCGACCGGGAGATCCTGGAGGCCGTGCGCTCGGGCGCGCCCTCGGCCCGGCTGCGCGCCGACGCCAACGCCGCGTGGACAGTGGAGGAGGCTGTGGCCATGCTGCCCGTCCTGGCGGAGTACGGCGTCGAGTTCATCGAGCAGCCCCTGGCGCCCGAGAATTTCGCGGGCCTGGCCGAGCTCCACACCGGCGCGCCGCTTCCGATCGTCGTGGACGAGTCGTGCCTCGTGGCCACGGACATTCCGCGCCTGGCGGACCGCGTGGACGGGATCTCGATCAAGCTCTGCAAGTGCGGCGGACTGCGGGAGGCGATCGCGATGGTGCACACCGCCCGCGCCTGCGGCCTGCGGGTCATGATGGGCTGCATGCTGGGGACCACGCTCGGCATGGCGCCCGCCATGCACATGGCGTCGCTGCTGGACTTCGCCGACCTGGATGGTGCCGCGCTCCTGGCCGAGGACCCGTTCTCGGGACCGCGCCTGCAGCGGGGCCGGATCGAGGTGGGCGAGGAGCCGGGCCTCGGGGTGAGCCGCGCCTGACGGGTCCCCCGCCTAGAGCAGCGATTCCGGGTCCCGGTCGATCTCGAGGCGCAGACTCCCGGAAGGCTGTCCCCGGCGCTCCGACAGGTAGCGAAGCACGGCCCCGAGCGGCCCGGCGCTGTCACTCTTCAGGAGGAAGTGCCAGCGCCACCGCCCCCGGACCCGGTCGATCGGGCACGGTGCCGGGCCCAGCAGGTCGATCCCATCCAGCCCCTCCTCCGCCACCAGTCCGCGCATCCAGTCGGCCAGCTCCTCGACGTGGTCGACGACCGCCCGCTCGCGCGTCCCGCTCACCACCAGGTTGGCCAGGCGGCGGTGTGGGGGGTAGCCGGGCCCGGCTCGGTCCTCCAGCTCCCGCTCCGCGAACGCGAGGTAGTCGTGACGGAGCGCCGCCTGGAGGGCGAAGTGGCCGGGCCGCGACGTCTGCACCAGCACGAGGCCCGGGCGCTCGCCCCGCCCCGCTCGCCCCGCCACCTGGGCCAGGAGCTGAAAGGTGCGCTCGGAGGCGCGAAAGTCGGGGAGGTTGAGGCCCACGTCGGCGTTGATCACGCCGACCAGCGTGACGTCGGGGAAGTCGAGTCCCTTGGCGATCATCTGCGTGCCCAGCAGGATGTCGACCTCGTGGCGGCGCACCCGCTCCAGGATGCGGTGGTGGGCCCAGCGCGTCCCCGTGGTGTCCACGTCCATGCGCGCCAGGCGGGCGGCCGGGAACAGCTCCCCCACCCGGCGCTCCACCTGCTCCGTGCCCAGCCCGGCGAAGGTGAGCCCCTCGGCCCCGCACTCGTCACAGGCCTCCGGCACGCGGTCCTCCCAACCGCAGTGATGGCAGACCATCCGCTCCCGGTCGCGATGATAGGTCAGCGACACGTTGCAGCGCGGACAGCTCCACACCTTCCCGCACTCCATGCACTGCACGAAGGTCGAATAGCCGCGCCGGTTGAGGAGGAGGATGGCCTGCTCGCCGCGGTCCAGGCAGCGAGCGAGCTCGTCGGAGAGCCGCCGGGAGAGGACGAGCGGCCCGGCGACCTCGCCCACCCCCGCCCCATCGCCTTCCGCCCACGGGTCCGTCCGGTCGATCGAGCGCTCGCGCCGCGCCTCTCTTTCCTCCCGCAGGTCCACGAGCCGAACCTCCGGCAGGCGCTGGGCCGTTACCCGGTGGGGCAGCTCCTGGAGGGCGAACAGGCCGCGGCGGGCGTTGTGCCAGCTCTCCAGCGACGGCGTGGCCGAGCCGAGGACGCACAGCGCCCCCTCGAGCCGGGCGCGGTACACCGCCACCGCGCGGGCGTGGTAACGGGGCACGTCGCTCTGCTTGTAGCTCCCCTCGTGCTCCTCGTCGACCACGATGACGCCCACCTCCGGGATCGGGGCGAACACGGCCGACCGCGCCCCGATCGCGATCCGCTTCCGACCCTCGCGCAGAGCGCGCCATTCATCCCCCCGCTCTCCGGCCGAGAGGCCCGAGTGGAGCACCGCGATGTCGTCGCCGAACGCGGCCCGGAATCGCTGCACGGTTTGCGGCGTGAGCGAGATCTCCGGGACGAGCACGATGGCACCCCGCCCCTCCCGCTCGAGGGCGCGGGCGAGTAGTCGCATGTAAACCAGGGTCTTGCCGGACCCGGTGACGCCACGCAGGAGCACCGTGCCGGGCTCGGGGATGCCGAGCCGCGGTCCCAGGGCGTCCAGGACCCGGCGCTGGTCCTCCGTGGGCTCCAGGTGGGGCTGCCGGGGCGGGGGACCGAGCTCCGCGAAGGGATCCCGCGCCTCGACCTCGTCGGTGATCTCGGCCAGCCGCTTCTCTTCCAGCCCCCGGAGCACGCTCCGGCTGAAGCCCAGGCGCTCGGACATGTGGACCACCGGGGCGCTCCCGTCCATCCCCTCGAGCGCCTCGTAGGCTTCGCGCTGGCGCCGGGCTCGCCCGAACACCTCCTCGCGCTCGAGGAGCGTCGGCAGCCGGCGCCGGAGCGTGATGACCTGCCGCGTCTTCTCGGCCGAGAGGGAGGCTGGCGGCTCCTCGCGGATGCGCGCCAGGCCGCGGCGAGCCAGGGAGCGCAGGGCCGGCCACACCGACCGGACCTTCGTGTCCCGCCGCAGCGTGCCGGCCTGGAGCCCGTCGACCGCCCGCTCGAGGCGGTCGAGGAGGGCACGCTCCTCGGGAGAGAGGGGCGGGTCGCCGGTCCCGGCGCGCCCCGTGTCGGCGCCCTCGCCGTCCGGCACCCGCTCGACCCGGAAGGAGGACTCGGCCAGCGCCCCGGGCGGCAGCGCGGCCCGGAGCACGAGGCCGAGCGGGGCCACGTAGTACTCGGCCACCCAGCGACACAGCTCGAGGAGCCTACCGGACAGGAGCGGGGTATCATCCACGAGATCGAGGACCGGCCGCACCCGCTCCAGCTCGGTCTCGGAGCGAAGCCGGTCGATGCAACCGATGACCCTCTTGCGGCGAAACGGCACCAGGACCCGCATGCCCGGACGGGCCGCCACCGCGAGCGCGGCGGGAAGGCGGTAGACGAACGTGCTCCGCACCGGGCGCGGCAACGCAACATCGCAGTAACGGTCCGTGCGGTCGGCCACTGTCGTCCTTGACCCTCTCCGGTGGCTCGTCTAGACTCCGCGGAACGAAGGAGGAAGATCGATCCTCATGGGTTGTCTGGCTCTCAACGCGTCCTACGAGCCCCTCACGATCCTGCCGGTCCGGCGGGCCCTGAGGCTCGTCATCGACCGGAAGGCCGAGGCGCTCGAGGTCGACGAGGACCGCCCCTTCCGGTCCGAGGCCCTCGAGATCCCCGCGCCGGTCGTAATCCGGCTCGTGCGTTACGTCCACGTGCCGCGCCGGTTCCGGCGGCAGGTGACCAACACCTTCCTGTTCGCCCGCGACGGGTACCGCTGCCAGTACTGCGGCCGCCACCGCGCCGAGCTGGGCTACAGGGAGTCCCTCACCCGCGACCACGTGATCCCCGTGTCGCGCGGCGGCGGAAACGGCTGGACGAACGTCGTGACCGCCTGCAGCAAGTGCAATCTACGCAAGGGCGACGCGCTCCCGGAGGAGGCGGGGCTTCACCTCCTCTCCCGGCCCGGGGTGCCCGACCAGGTCCAGCTCATCTGGGCCGTCCGCAGGGTGACGCCGATCCAGGCTAAGTACATCCGCATGTTCTACGGCGAAGAGGTCCTCCGGGCCGTCAGCGGCTGAACGGCGGGCGCTCGCCGCGGACCTCACTTCTGCGCCACGGGGTACGACCGCGGGCCATGGGTATCGGCAACTTCGGATTCAGCGAGATCCTACTCATCGTCGTCATGGTGCTGGTGTTCTTCGGGCCCCAGCGCATGCCGGAGATCGCCCGCGGCCTGGGCAAGGCCATGCGGGAGTTCCGGAAGGGCATGAACGAGGTCAAGCGCGAGTTGGAGCAGGCCGGCCTCGCCGACGAGACGTCCGTCTGGCGACCCGATACCACCGCCGACCGCCCCACCGGCACCGTCGAGCCGCTCCACACCGTGGCGGGCGCCGGACCCACCGGGGGACCGCCGCCATCCGCCGCGGAGCCGGAAACCGGCCCGGAGAGGGGTTCGGCCGCGGGCGCGGCGGAGCCGGAAACCGGCCCGGGCGGCGCCGCCGCTCCCCGGAGATCCGGGCACGTGGAGGACCTCCTGGCCGTGGCGCGGGGCGAGAAGAGCTCCAGCTCGACGGGGCGCGAGGCGGCGCCAGCGGACCCCGGGAGCCCGGCCCCGTCGTCGGATGGCCCACCCGCGATGCCCGATTCCCCGGCTTGATTCGACGGCCGCCGCCCGCCTAGACTGCGGCATGAAGGACATCCTCACCCTCCACGTGAACGGCGACGAGGTCGAGGTCGGGGTCCCGACGCACTGGACCCTGCTCGAGACGCTCCGCTACGGGCTCGGGCTCACCGGCTCCAAGCAGGGGTGCGACAAGGGTGACTGCGGGGCCTGCACCGTGCTCCTGGACGGCGAGGCGCATCTCTCCTGCATCATGCCCGTGTACGAGGCCGTGGGGCACCGGATCATCACGGTCGAGGGAATCGCGGACGGCCCCCGGCCGCACCCGCTGCAGGACGCCTTCGACCTGTGCGGGGCCGCCCAGTGCGGGTTCTGCACGCCCGGCATCCTGGCCAGCGCCTACGGCCTCCTGTCGCGCACCCTGGAGCCCTCGCGCGAGGAGATCCAGGAGGCGCTCTCCGGCAATCTGTGCCGCTGCACCGGCTACACCAAGATCCTCGACGCCGTGGAGCTGGCGGCGCGGGCGCTGCGCGAGAACCGGCCGGCGGACGAGGTGCTGGAAGAGCTGGGGAACACGCCCTCCGCCGCGCGCCGCGAGGCCGGGGCCGCCGCGGGAGCGACGACCGGGAAGGCTTCCGATGCTACCTGAGGAGCTGAACGAGCTGCAGGCGAGGCGCGCCGAGGACCCGCAGAAGGTCGCGGCCGAGGAGGGGGATGGCGTCCTCGGGCGCCGCAACCGGCGCGTGGAGGGGCTCCGGAAGTCGACGGGCAAGGAGCTCTATACCGACGACCTCTCCTTCCCGGGGATGCTGCACTGCCGGCTCCTGCGCTCGACCGAGGCGCACGCCCGCATCCTGTCGATCGACACCTCGAAGGCCGAGGCGCTGGACGGCGTGCAAGACGTCCTCACGGGTCGGGACATGCCGATCCCGTATGGGATCATCCCGTGGACCCGGGACGAGCACGCCCTCGCTCTCGAGAAGGTTCGCTTCATCGGGGACGCCGTGGCCTCCGTGGCGGCCGTGGACGAGGACACGGCCATCCGCGCCCTCGACCTCATCGAGGTGGAGTACGAGCCCCTCCCGGTCTACCTGGACCCGGAGCGGGCGCTCGCGGACGACTCGAGCCCGATCCACGAACCCCACAAGCCGGGCCGGAACGGGAACGTCACCAAGCACGTCCACCTGGAGTTCGAGGATGTGGACGGGAAGATGGCGGCGGCCGCCGAGGTGGTGGAGGGCGAGTACTACTTCCACGGCACCGCGCACGCCCCCATCGAGCCCCACTGCGCCATCGGCCGGGTGGAGCAGAATGGGGTCCTCACCGTGCACTCCTCCACCCAGGTGCCCCACTACCTGCAGCGGGAGCTGGCGCGGGTGCTGGAGCTGGACGTGGCCCGCATCCGGGTCGTGCAGCCGGCGGTGGGCGGGGCGTTCGGCGGGAAGAGCGAGCCCTTCGACCTCGAGTTCTGCGTGGCGCTCCACGCGCTCCGCACCGGGCGGCCCGTCAAGTGCCTGTACACGCGGGAGGAGGAGTTCTACTCCCACCGCGGACGCCACCCGATGATCATGCGATACAGGCTGGGAGCCTCGAAGGAGGGGAAGCTCCTCGCCCTCGATGCGAAGACGATCCTGGACGGCGGGGCGTACGCCTCCTTCGGCCTGGTGACCACCTACTACAGCGGCCAGCTCCTCACCGCCCCGTACGGGATGGAGAGCTACCGCTTCGACTCGACACGCGTGTACACGAACAAGGCCCCGTGCGGCCCCAAGCGCGGGCACGGCGCCGTGCAGCCCCGCTTCGCGTTCGA
>Ga0307419_10000012_pt1 | contig 59380 bp, 62 predicted proteins | sample SalMarWE160230MG_2_FD_202512 | JGI IMG/M metagenome (GOLD analysis project Ga0307419, IMG submission 202512) | Salt marsh sediment microbial communities from the Plum Island Ecosystem LTER, Massachusetts, United States - WE1602-30 | ecosystem: Environmental > Aquatic > Marine > Intertidal zone... | reverse complement strand
TCCAAGAAGCTCTTGAAGTTCTACTAGCAAATCGTACTTCGATTGTTATTGCACATAGGCTCTCAACAATCGTGAATGCTGATAGAATTATTGTAATGGATAACGGGAAAATAGTTGAAGAGGGAACCCATCGTTCTTTGCTCGCGCAAGGAGGAAAATACGCTAATTTATATAAACAATATTTTGAGCATCAGAGCCTTGATTGGCACCCGTCTAAAGTTTCGCAAGATGTTAATTGATTTTGTTAAGTATAAGAAAATTTTTAATTTCAATAAAAAAACTTCCAATCATTTCGATCCAAGATGTCAATAAAGTTTAGGACAAATTTTGCCATATCGGGGTCCTTTTTCATTTCATCCTTTAGTTCTTGTAAAATTTTTTCTTCTCCGAACTTAAGAATAGGAAAAACTGCTAACTTTTTTAAATTACTCTCATCAATCATCTTGAAGTTGTTCAAGCAATAATCAACCAATTCTTTTTCTTGCAAGTCGATAATAAGTTTTATAATCATTTCCTTCTTGTCTAAAAGCATTTTATTCTCATCTTCTACAGGCATTTTCAATATTTTTACGAATTCATCCCTCACTTCTTGCCAATTTTCAAGTAATTTGGGATTTTCATTAAAAAACTCCCTTATGAAATCTAATGACCATTGTTCTCCATCCTTAAATAGATTTAAAACAAATTCTGGATCGATGAGATTCGATTCTTGCATATCCTCGATTAAATAACCATCAACAATCTCAAATTTCTTTACATTTTCGATTACAATCTCTTTCCAATTATTAACTGTTTCCTTTAAAATTAATATTGCTTTTAGGATTTCTGAAATGAAGTTAGGATTATTGTTTTCTTCCAATTTGACTAAGATTGTATTTACAAATTTTTCATTATTTTTGTATCTCTTCGCTATAACATCTAAAGAATTGTATGGATATTTTAATGAAGTGATGAACTCTAATGTTTCTTCCTCAAGCGCTAAACTTAATAGCGCACCGACTCTAAAAATGCTTTCTTGAAGCGATTTTACGCTTTTTAGGAAATCTTGATCCGTAATTTTATTCTCTTTTATTTGAGTCAGATACTTCTTAAATAGAGTAGTGATTTCGTTTAAATGTTTAACTTTTCTCTTTCTAAATAAGTTTTCAAATGATTTAACCATTTGGTTTTTGAGATGGAAGTCTCTAATGCTTGTATTATTGGCAATTCTTAAAATTAATAATTCTATATTTTCGTCTATAGTTTTAGAAACCACGTTTTCAATTAGATCTGAAACTACACTATCGGTCACTCTCTCAAACGATGAGCAGTACTCTAAACTTGGCTGGAGATTTAAATTTGCATTTAATTCGCAAATTCTTCTTACATGGTGCTCACGTAATGAAGTCCGAAGTTCAACTGAACCCCCAAAATAAGTGATCTCTCTCTGATCCTTCAAAACCTCTAAGATGGTTTCTCGAATTTTCTGAATTCTATCATCTTGATAAACTGAATTTTCCTCTAATATATAATATAATCCTAAAAAACTCCATGCTCTCAAGATTACTTCGTTCGTTTCAAACAGTTCAAACAAGAAATTAAAATCTTTCTTGTTAACCAATGGTTTGAATAAATTTTTGTAAGTTGATGTTAACTCAGCTTTTGGGCTTGATTCTGATGGTGTATATCCCCGCTTTAACGCATTTATAATTTTTTGCTTAGTTGTACTACTCATGATGCTTCAATAATTAGTATTAATATTTCTTTTTCAATTTTTCAATGTTATGAAGAATAATCATTCTTCTTTCTCACATTCAGATTTAATTATATCATCATTATTTGAATCAATTGTTATTTTACAGTTAAACTTATCTTCTTGAGAATTAATACACTTGCCTTCAATTGATTCTTTAGAAATGCTGAAGTATTTTGGATCCTCAAAGTCACAATTTTCTAATCCCATATCCTTTTCAAACTTTTCTTCAACTTTACTTTTATCTTTCATTTAATTACCTCTAAATTATGTATATTCTTTAAAGGAAAAATGTTTAATATTTATTCTTCTTATAATTGAAAGATCTATGAATTGGATTTTTTTATAAAAAATGGATGCAATTTTTTTTAAATAAAAAAATGCTATCAATGTTATGCATGGTCTTGTTTCGTTATTAGATGTTGATCACTATAAAATAGTTGAGGAAATATGGAATGAACTTGAAACTAATTTCGGATTAATAGGTATAAAAGTAACTCCATTTCCACATTTTTCGTGGCAAGTGGCTGAAGATTTTGAATGGGATCTCATAGCAGAAAAAATGAAAGAAATAACCGAAAACATTCCACCTTTTAATGTTAAAACTGCAAGCTTAGGCATTTTTTCAGGAGATTCTCCGATCATTTTCATTGCAGTATTGAAAGATTTGAATTTAATCAGAAAACATGCAAATATTTTCAATATCATTGAACCAGTTTCAAAGGGTATTGTTCCATATTATCATCCTAATGTTTGGGTACCTCATATTTCGTTAGCTTATACCGATGTTACTGAAAACAATATAGGTACCATTATGAGATTCTTAGCATCGAAGAATTTTAATTGGGATATTGAAATTGATAATATTGCGTTAATTTATGAACCTACTGGTTCAGTGGGCCAACTAAAGCATAGGTTCAAATTTTCTGGCTAGAAATGCAGTTAATCTAATTCTTTTAACAGACCAAGGAAATCTTTATATGGAATTGCTGTCCAACTTTCTGCAAACACAGCTCCCCGCGCCCGTGATAATAGTGAAACTTTTGCAGCTTCGTTTTCATTTTTCGCCATAAAAATATCAATAAAATCATAAGGTCCAAGAATTGCATAATGTGCGATCCATTTGATATCTGGTAGTTTTTCATTCACCATTTTTAGCCACTTTTCACCAGTTTCCTTCCGTTTTTCCATTAATTCAGGATTCTGCAATCTAGTTGCAAGCATATATATTGGCATAATCACAAGTGATGATTCTTGAAAATAAATATTTTTGTCCCAATTCATTTAATTTTTAACACTTGTTAGAAGGAGATATATCACAAGTACATTGATTGAACTCAAAACCTAAATAATAAATCATTCTCCCAAGATACTCTTTTAAAACTGGTTTTGACAAGCGTTTCGTTAATTCAGAATGTTTAATTACGGTAATATGATAATGATTATCAACGAGGGATGGTTCAAGATATATAGTATCATTTGTTTTATTTCTAATTCGATACTTATGTTCCATATCCAATAAAGGTAGAATGTCAGAAAAATTATCGTACCTTTTATCTATTATTTCAATTTGAGTACTCATAAACTATACTCATGGATAAACTATTTAAAATCAACTAAAGTTTTTTGCATGACTGGAACTATCAGATACCATCATGTTTTAAGTTTCTTTAATTCAGAAATATTAAGGCCTTTCGTAAAAATTCCATTTATAAGCTCCATCACGTTAGGAATGTTAATATTTTGAGGACATTTATCTAAACACTCACTGCATTGAGTGCAAAGTGAAGCTGCTCCTTCAGCTTCATCGCCAGATTGCAATCTTGCTTTTAAATCTTCGGGGGTATTAGCCATGCGATTATATATCATTTCATAACGATGTCTATTTTTTTCCCCCCAATAACCGATTTCATTTACAACGTTCATTATGCTAGGAATCGCAACACCATTAGGACAAGGGATACAGTATCCACAACTCGTACAAGGAACAAGATTATAACTTTCGAATGCACCTTTTAAACCATGTATTGTTTTTAGTTCAGATTCATTTAACTTATTTATTCCAGAGTTGTTTGCTGATTGAATGTTTTCAATGACTTGCTGCATGTTACTCATCCCACTTAATACTACCGACACTTCTGGTTGATTCCATAGAAATTGTAACGCCCAATCTGCCATGGTTCGATAAATACTAGCATTATTTAGAACATTCTTCATTTCTGGTCTATTTTCTAATTCTTCCTCTGATAAAGCTAATTTTCCTCCTCGGATTGGTTCCATAATGATAACAGCTATACCTTTTTTACTCGCATAGTGCAAACCTTTTATACCTGCCTGGTAATTTACATCTATATAATTATGTTGTATTTGACAACAATCCCAAGGATAGCTATCAATTATTTCCTTGAAAACTTCATAAGAATCGTGAAAAGAGAAGCCTATGTGTTTTATTTTACCCTCATCACGAGCTTTTTCCATATTTTCCATTAAATTTAATTCTTGAATTTTTTCAAAACGCTGTTTATTGAGCCCGTGAAATAAGTATATATCGGGATTTGACTGCAATCTCTTGATTTGACGATCAAAATAACGTTCAAACTGATTTTTTCTTCTTACCATCCAAATTGGTAATTTTGTTGTTAGATGTACTCTTTCACGATATCCCTCTTCTAATGCCTTTCCAACAATGACTTCACTTTGCCCACCGTGGTAAGGATAAGCAGTATCAATATAATTTAATCCGTGATCGATTGCATAGCGAATCATATTGATTGCTTCATTTTCTAGTAGATGAGAGTGATCAACCGGGAGACGCATTGCACCAAATCCTAAAGCCGATACTTCCCATTCTAAGGAACCCATTTTTCGATATTTCATGTAAAAATCACGATTTAATTCTATAATTTTATAGATATACCAAAAATTATTAGTTTTTAGTTTATAATTCAGTTGAAAAAAGATTTCAGAAAAAATCAAAAAAAAAAAATGATTCTAATGTATTCTAAGAATTAATACTAAAGATATAATTATTATAATAATTATTCACTTTATTTTGTGAAATTGAAGTAAACATTAGAATATTAGGTTTTTGAAATGAAAGTAATAATGGTATTGTTTGATACATTAAATAGACGATTTCTACCTCCCTATGGCTGTGAATGGGTTCACGCACCAAATTTTACTCGACTTGCAAATAAATCAGTGACCTTTAATAATTGCTATTCCGGGAGTTTACCATGTATGCCCGCAAGAAGAGAGCATCACACGGGTAGATATAATTTCTTGCATAGAAGCTGGGGCCCTTTAGAGCCCTTTGATGAATCCTTACCATCTATTTTAAGTAAGAAAGGTATATATACTCATTTAGTAAGTGATCATTATCATTATTGGGAAGATGGAGGCGCTACATATCACAATCGATATGACAGCTATGAACTTGTACGGGGACATGAAGGAGATTTATGGAAAGGAGAAGTAAAAAATCCCGAGATCCCCGACCATGTCGTTTCAGCAAAAGAAGGGACACAGAATTGGCGCCATGATTGGGTAAACCGAAAGTATATGGAAAAAGAAGAAGACATGCCCCAGTCAAAAACATTTAAACTTGGTTTGGGGTTCATTAAAAAAAATTGTGAAGAAGATGATTGGTTTCTGCAAATAGAGACATTTGATCCACACGAACCTTTCTTTGTTCCCCAGAAATATAAAGACCTTTATGAGGATACTTATGAGGGGCCGCATTTCGATTGGCCAGATTATAGTACCGTTGTAGAAACACCAGAGCAGGTAGAACACATTCGAAAACAATATGCTGCTTCAGTAAGTATGTGCGATAATTCTTTGGGCGAGCTATTAGATATGATGGATAAAAAAGATCTATGGAAAAATACAATGCTTGTAGTAACAACTGATCACGGTTTCTTATTAGGTGAAAAAGGATACTGGGGTAAGATGGTGCCTCCTGTTTACAATGAAATTGCCCACATTCCTCTCTTTATATGGGATCCTCGTGGTAATAATCGTGCTCTTATGAGAAATGCACTTGTACAAGCCATTGATATTGCTCCAACTATTCTTGAATTTTTCAAAATAAAAAGACCTGAAACGATGCAAGGAGTACCGCTAAAAGAAACTATTGAAAAAGATAAGAGCATCAGAGAAGCTGCCCTTTTTGGAGTTCATGGTGGGCATGTAAACGTTACAGACGGTAAACTTGTTTACATGAGAGGTGCTTATAATATTTCCAACAAACCACTTTTTGAATATACTGTTATGCCAACTCACATGAAGGGGTTTTTCTCTCTTGACAGTTTAAAAACATCTGAACTTGCGGACCCTTTTTCATTCACAAAAGGATGTAAAACAATGAAAATAGAAGAACCGGATATAGTTTCAAGTATTTCTTCTATTTTTGGAAGCCTTCTTTTCGATCTAACGAATGATCCTCATCAAGAACGTCCTATTGAGGATCCTAAATTGGAAGCGAAGATGATCAAGCTTTTAGTAAAATTATTGAAAGAGAATGATGCCCCTTTAGAACAATTCGAACGTTTGGGCATACCAACAGATGGGGAAGTAAAAGATGAACATCTACGTGTTAGAGAGACCCGTGAAGGAATTACAGAGTTTATTGGTGATACAGAGATCACGTGGCGACATAAAGGAAAAAGCATGTACTCCTTGTTTTTAGGTGTGTTTCCTCGATCATTTCGTCCAAGTTTTATTAAAACTTTAGAAAGCAAAATCAAAAAGGAAAATCAAAAAGAAATTGACGAAGATTTCTTGGTCGAATTCGTTAGAAAATTCATCCCACCTCAATATAAGAATTATGTTGATAAATTTATCTTGATGGTTAAACAAAAAGCACGATAGAAACATAGTAATATCGGGGTTTTTATTGAAGGTAAACTCATAAGAAATGCTAGTACTTTTTTATAAAATATTTATAAGCAAAATGAACAGTAATATCAAATCAAAAAATTATTATTTGGATTTTAATCTCATTTTTTTATTTATATCACGTAAACTTACCAATAATTCGATTTCAAATAGTGATTATGTAAATGAATGGATGAGTGTGCTATAACCTTACTCTTTAAGAATTAACTTTTCAAAATGAACTCAACCTAAGTTTAATACCGATTGCTTCATTAAATTTCATTAAGGGATTTTTTAAAAATGAAGTGATTGAAGTGATAGATGAAAAATATAACAATTACATGTATGAATTTATAGAAAAGATATGTACTGATATTGGTCCAAGAGAATCGGGTACACAACAAGAATTAGAAGCGGGTGACATTATAGAACAAGAGCTAAAACAATTTTGTGTTGAGACTCATCAAGAAGAATATGTAAGTAGTCCTCATGCTTTTTTAGGAGGGATTCGCTACGGGGCATTAATAGTATGCGTGTCAATAATTTTATACTGGATGAGCTTATTAATTGATATGAATATTATTCCACTCCATTACGAGTATAGCGGTGTTTTCTTATTTATTGCTATAATATTGATTATCATTACAATAAGCTATTTTATCCTTGAGGTTATGAAGTATCATGAAACTTATGATTTCTTATTTCCAAAGAGAAAATCAAGAAATGTGATTGGAACTATAGAACCCAAAGGAGAAACCAAGCACACCCTAATTTTCTCTGCTCATCACGATTCAGCATTTGAATTTAACACGTTCTATTATTTGAAGCGTTTTGGTCAGATTATTATCAACGTAGGGTACATCGCAGTAGGAATTACCTTAATAGGAATTTTATTGAAATTTATATTTTTTCTATTAATGATTGACTTTCCACTCCTATTTATCATCTTTGGAATTATTTTCATATGCTTCTTACCTATAGTTGCAGTTTACGTTTTATTTCATAGTTATAAACCCGTATTGGGAGCATTTGATAACCTATCTGGAGTCGCCATTGTATTAGGAATTGGTAAATTCTTGTCTGAACATAAAGATGATGAAAAAGTTTATCCCAAGCACACGAGAGTATTGTTAATTTCATTTGCAGGAGAAGAAGCTGGTTTAAGAGGTGCGAAACGTTATGTAAGGGCGCATTACGAAGAATTAAAGAATAATGGGACGATTCTTGTAAATATGGACGGTATTGCTAAAAAAGATACATTTGTGATTATCGATAAAGAACCTGGCATTGGAACAAAACACGATCCAATGATTTATCAACCAATTTATGAAATGGCACGAGAAATCAATCCTAAAGCAAAAATTGCCTCATTATCATTTGGAGCAACCGACGCAGCTGCTTTTAGTAAAAAGAGCATACCTGCCGCTTCACTTGGAGGTTTAGATCTTGGATCGGAATTAGCGCCTTACTATCATACTCGATTTGACACTCCCGATGTAATTGAAAAAGAAGCTCTGGGGCAAATGGCAGAACTTTGTTTGAAATATTTAAAGAAAATTGATAATGAGTAAACATAATTATTTTCTATTCTATTTTTTTTTCCGTAGTTCTAAAAGTAATATTATTTTTCTAATGTAGCTGTCCATATCATCTAATATCTTTTTCGTTTCTGAATTCTCATTTACAAACAGAACTATAAAGGTTTCATCGCTACACTCCAGTATTATGATGATTTGAGATTCGAGTTCAGTTATTATCTTTTTGAGTTTTAAACCCCCAGATGATTTACCCAAACTTGAAGCACTTTCTAAAACTGATGCACACATCGAAGAAAATACGGATTTGTCTAACGGAATGTCTAAATTTTCGGTAATCAAACTCCCTTCCTTATAAGAAAAGACGACTCCATTTAAATTTCCATATTTTTTGATTTCATCTATTATATGCTTAATTTCCCTATCTTTTTGCTGTTCTGGAGATATTTTTGACATTTTAATCTCTCAATTTTGATAAATAATTTAATTAATCCGCTTATAAATTTTTATTATATGAAATTGCATGACTTGGAAACAGAACAAATAATCAATGATTCAAATAAACATTTTATAGAAGAAGAACTTATTCCTTTTCTAAAAATTCCAAGTACAACATCAAATCCAGAAGGAATTTCTAATGCAAGAGATTTCTTGAAGTCATATATTTCTAATCTGAGCGAAAAAACGATTGATGTTCCCGGAATTATTAATCCTCTCACTTTTTCATGGATTAAAGGTCAAAGCACGGATTTTTTATTGATTTATATGATGTATGATACTCAACCAGTTCATAAAAGTGATAAATGGATAGTGGATCCATTTGGTGGGGAAATTACAACCTTAAAAAATCCTTTGGATATTTTAGGAGATTGTATAATCACAAGGGGAGCCTATAATTCTAAGACTCCATTGATGTGTTTTCTAAATATATTGAAAATCATGAAACAAAGAGAAGAGTTGCCAATCTCTCTCTTGTTAGCTTTTGATAGTGAAGAGGAACAAGGATCTCCCACATTATTAAGACTGCTTCGCACAAAAAAAGAACTATTCCATGATTGCATAGACGCTTATTATCCTGCCATGAAACAGGAACTCAATGGAATTGCCGTTTTAAAGTTAGGATATAAAGGGATCCTATCATTAACCATCAAAGCAAGTACTAATAATAATGAAGTTCATTCTTCATTTGGATCAATGATTCCTAACCCTACTAACGATCTAATTTCAATTCTCAACTCAATATACGTTGATGGCAAATTTAAAATTGATTCCCTTAAGGAACCTTATAAAATTAACCGGGAAGAACGTGAATTAATGGATAAACTAAGTAACAAAACATCTCTTATTGCTGTCAAGAAAAAAAGAGGTATAAAACAAACACTCCAAGCCAATAATGAAAAATCATTTTACGATTATTTATTCAACCCAAGCTTTAATATCTCTACAATAAAATCAGGATTTTTAGGTGGAGGAATCAAAAACGTGGTCCCTAATTATGCAGAGTGTAATATTGATATTAGATTTGCCCACAACATAAAAATTCAAACGATTTATCAAGAGATTGAAAAGATTGTGGATAATTATAACAAAAATTCCTTTTCTCGCATTGAATTGATAAAGAACATTGGTTATGAAGGGTCTCGTGTTAAAAAAGAAACAAATTTAATTTTGAGCATGCATAAAAGTTGCGAATTATTAGGGGTTAAATATGAAGATTGGCCCTTAAGCGCTGCTGCAGCTCCTCTTAGCAGCATACAAAATGAGTTAGGATTAAATTTTGTTGTTGGAGGACTAGGCATTGGAGGAAATGCCCATGCGCTTAATGAATTTGTTCAAATTGAATCAGTATTAAATGCTCGTAGGTTTATTTACTTCTTTTTACAATTATATGCTAAATTTAATAAAAAGGAAGAACTTAATATGAAGTAAAAAGGCCTTTAAATCCTCTTGCCTTGCTATCAATAGCTTGATGGGGACATATCTCTAAACAACATAAACATGATATGCAAACTTTTTTATTAAATACGGGAAATTCACCATCCACAAAATCAATAGCATGTGCAGGACATACTTCTGAACACATTCCGCATTTTTTACACTTCTTTTCTGTCATGATAGGGACTTTTTTTGTCACCTTGTAAATGAAGCCCCCAGTTATTAAGCTTGCAATTCTAGACATTGTTTTTCGAGGCATCTTGAACTTAGGAGCTATTTTTTTTGCTTCTTCAAGTGAAATACCTACAATTTCTATATTTTCAAGATCTCCAATACCTAAATTTCTATTATATGCAGATTTTAGATGAGGAACAAAATTTAACCCCTTGAATTTCCCAATGGCAAGTGCAACGACATCTAAAGCTAACTCATCCGTTCCGACCAATATTAAATTCCATTCTTTCATGGGACCAGATACGGGACCCATAGAACCATACATTACCCTTTCTAAATCGTAAACTGTTAATCGAAAGGGTTTATTTTGAATTACCCAAGCATAATTATCTGCTAGTGTATCCCCAAATTGAGATGGAGTTTTTCCTAAGAGGTGAAATTTAGCTTTAAGACCTCCAGGAATGATCCCCCAATAATTCTTGATAGCGCCAGTTATTGTAGCTTCTCCATGAGTTTTTAATTTAGGTAAATTAATTAATAAATCACAATCTTTTACAGGTTTTGAAACATAAAAATCTTTTAAAGTAATTGCGCCATCAATTGTTTCATGAACGGGAACTTCTTTCTCAAAATCAACAAATTTAACCCCTCTTTTTTCTGCTACCTCATAAATTCCTACTTTTTTTGCAATGTTGGATGCAGAAGTTTTAATTTGACCTGGAGAGTCTCCAATGCTTACATTTTCCATGTTTATACCCTTTTTCGTAAGGTATGATAATACTCCATCTACAAAAGAAGGTTGGGTGCAAGCATCCTCGGTTGCTCTTAATAAATTCGGCTTTAATAAAATATTACTTAATTCAGGAAGTTTGAACTTGAAATTATCTTCAATGAGTTCAATCCCTTTAATAATTGCTTCTTGAATATTTTTATAATCTTTTATATGGATGATACTAATCTTGGTAGTCATCTTTAGTCTCCCATAAGATATCTCATTCTTTTAATATTACTTGTATATATGAAAATTGTATTATTTAATTTCGGAAATAAAAAAAAGTAATTTGTGTTTTCGAATGATTTTTAAAAAGCTATTTTTATATTATTCATATTAAGTTAATAAATTGTGAAAATATTACTAAACAATCCAATACTAACATTAATACGATTGAGACGTGATAATAAAAATGATTGCTGGAAGCGATGAGAAAAGCGATTTAATGTTCAAAATTTGCCTTTTTGGGGATGGAGGGGTTGGAAAAACAACACTAGTGAATCGCTATCTTACAGGAGTCTTTAAAACTGATAGCTCTATAACCATCGGAGTAGATTTTCATATTAAGAAAATGAAAGTGGAAGGTTATAGCATGACTTTACAAATCTGGGATTTTGCTGGAGAGGAGAGATTTAGGTTTCTGTTACCAAGTTATGTGTTAGGGGCTTCAGGGGGTGTATTTATGTATGATATAACAAGATATTCTAGTATGAAAAATTTTGATGATTGGATTGAGATATTTAAACGTGGGCTTAGAGGAGAACATAAGCAATTACCCGTTATCATGGTTGGGGGAAAATTGGATCTGAGTTTTAAAAGAGCTGTTTCAAGTAAAGATGCTTTTAATTTAGCTAAAAAACACAATCTTTATGGATTTGTTGAATGTTCTTCTAAAGATGGTCGAAACATTGATGATATCTTTTATGAATTGGCAAGATTAATGATGCAACGTGTAAAAATCATATAAAATTTCCATTAAACGCAACACTAATTAAAGAAGAAATCACTTTCCTCTTTCTCTATATCATTTCTCCCTTGTTAATTAAATTGAGCAAGTAAGAAGCATGCAAATTCTTATTCGCAATATAGTATTGCTCTCGTTCTTCATTTTTTGATTTTCTATTAACTAATTCAAAAATGAGGACTTCTTGATTTTCATCAATATTATACTTATAGGAATATATTATCATTCTATTTGATAAATATTCGACATTTTTATTATGGGTTTGTGCAGTTTTGATTTCAGATGCAAGTTCTATGGCGAAAGTTTCATTTTTATCTCCAATTAAGAGTTCGATTTCTCCAACACAATCAAAATTCTCGATTTTTTCTAATTTAGATTTTTCCAACTTGACACAACCTCCAAGTACTAGTTCTATTACTTGAAAATATAATTTACAATAAATACATAATCATAATGAATTATAAAAAAATGTAAAAACTCTTAATTCCGTGTTAATCAAGAATACAAAAAAAATCAAATCATAGATAACAAAGATTAGTGTTTTTTTTCAAAAATTGCATCTAAATTTTCAATAATCATATTTGGGAGAAGATCCTTGTCAATATCAGGATCATTTTTTATATCTTTCATTATCTTAGCTGATGTAACTCCAGTTAGAACAAGTATAGTCGTCACTCCCGCTCGATTTCCGGCCATGATATCGGTATTTAAACGATCACCAAACATTAAAGCATGTTTTGGTGAGATATCATGTTCATGTAAAATTAGTTCAATACCAGTAGGTTGAGGTTTTCCAAAAATAGATATAGGTTTTATCCCCGTGCATGTTTCTAACGCTTTTACCATTACTCCTGCCCCAGGTAATAAACGATTTTTTACAGGTAATGTGGCATCATCATTCGTGGCATAAAAAAGAGCATTTCCTTCCAAGATGCATCTTTGAGCAATAGCTAATTTTTGGTAATTAAATTCTCTATCTAATCCAACAATTACAAAATCAACGTTTGAATACTCTAACTCTGATGTGATAATTTTATGCCCTTTAGCTATTAGTTCATCACGTAACCCTATTTCACCAATTACAAAAATATTCGAATTTGGTTTAATGCGAGTAATCTCCTCTGCCGTTATTGATGCACTCGTGTAAAAATCAGAAGTTTTACATGAAATATTAAAATTTTTTAAAAGATCAGCATACATCTCCCGAGTTGCAGTCGAGTTGTTTGAATTATAAGCGATCTTTATTGATTGATCCTTTAAGCGTTGAAGATTTTTGTCTACATTAGGAATTAAATCTGTTCCCCTATAGATAACTCCATCTAAATCAAAAATGGCAATTTTCGTCCCTTGTAATTCTTTAATTAATTCTAACATAATATTAAATTTACTAAATTATTATTTACAAAAATATTCTTAATTCTATTTGAAATGAATAATATTACCATCCTACTGGTAATTGTAAAATTAATATGAAGAATTGTATCCCAATAGGAATTAGTATAGGATTTAAAATGTTATCAGCAGTATATTTAGGGTAGTAATCTGTTATGAAAAATATTATCGCTCCAATTAATGCATAGATGGGACCTACAAAGATCAATCCAATGACATATGCAACCCCTACTCCTGCTATAAAGCCTTCAATCGATTTTGTCTCTTTACTTCTTACTTTTACTTTATGTTTCCCGAAGCATCGTCCTATTAAAGCAGCGGCTGCATCAGATAAACATGCTATAAGTATCCCTGCAAAATATGCGGAAATATAAAGCAATCCCATCATGTATAGCATATAAGATAAAATGAAACCCACGATGATATAAATATGTGGTCCTGCAGCATTTCTCTCTTTTTCTCGCAACATTGAATGGGTTATAAAGTTAAAGAGGGAATATTCTGGACCCCACAATATGCGGAATATATCAGAAATGATTGCAAATACAAGAGAACCAATTAAAGCCATCATCGTCAAACCTACTATAGCTTGAGGATCTCCGACTGTATATGGATACATTGATGTAGGACCCCACAGGACATTATAAGCAACACCGATGTCATTTATCATTATGATTATCCCGTCGTTTATTAGTTGAGTGATAGGAGGAATGAATAAAAATCCATAATATGCAAACAAAATTAAAATTCCCGATAAATGAAATGATTTTCTTATAATTTCCATTCTAATAGAAATTTCTTCTTCATAAGGATCTTGTTGAGTCATCCTAATTATGTATCTCCTTAAACGTGATGTCTCTTGCTCTTGGTCGATTTCTAGATCATTACTCATTTTTTTAATATAACGTTTACTGATAACTGCGAAAGTAATATTTAAAATTAGAACCATAGCTATCCACCATACCATGTAACCATTATAGGGAAAAGGAAAAAATAAAGCAAGTGAATTATAATAACCAAAAATTATGAAACAAAAGCCACACACTGTCGTAGAAATAGCTCCATAGTGATTTTTTGCTCTTAAGCCTTTTGTGGCGATATAAAACATTACAAATCCTAAAATAAAAAAAGAAAACGATAAAGTGGTGTTATACAATCCTGCAACGATTTCCCAGAAATCCATAATAAGAAAGTTTACGTGTAATAATGATTATTGAAATAATTTAATATCAATTAATTATTCTTAGATTTCCTCTTATTTAATTATAATGTCAATCGTTTGACAAATATAAAAAAATCCTTGTGAAATCTTTTTAGAATTTTTACCTCACCTAAGGGTAGTAAGATGGTAATGAAAAAATAACTAAAATTGTAAAAATAATGGTTCATATGATTATTTAGTAAATAGTTTTACAAATCAAGAATTATTGAGGGAAAAATGTGGAACTAAATGAAATTTTTGCTCGTTATTCAAAAATGATGACTTTTGAACGCTTATTCGTGAGGGATATTGCAATCTCTGGATTGAGATTTATTCAATTTTTATTATCGTTCATTTTTTCCTCAATCTCAATAAACTTCATAGTTGCCTACATAATCAATTTCAACCCAGAAGATATTTTATATGATGTGAATAGTTTGATTATTGTCCTCACGATTTTTGCAGCCCTCGTAATTGGAGGGACTGTCGTAGATTTTTTTAAAGATAGAAAGAAACTTTTGCTAGTTTCTGCGGGAATTGTTGTTTTTGGGATGATTTTTGTAATTTTGGGTAGTTTCTTTAGTATCATTGGTTTTATATTGACTACTTTTTTTACAGGCTTATTTTTAATTGATTTAATTACCATCATTATCCATGAATCTACCATTCTCAATCGTGGGAGACTATTAGGGTACTTCTTTTTCTTCTCATTTATTATATCTCATGTAATTGTATCTCTCACATTTGATGTAATTCTCATTATCCTAATCTTAGAGATTGTAATAATATTAAGTTTAATTTGGCTCTCTAAAGATTATTCTTATAAGGAAACAAAAGAAAGATTAAATTCTGAAAAGAAATTTACTGAAATAGTGTCAGGATCCCTAAATATTTCTGGTTACATGATCGCATTATTCACATTGGCGTTAGTATTAGGAAACTCTTTCCCAATCGAATTTGGATTTAATGTAATTACTCCAATATTTATAATATTTTTTATCAGTTCATTCTTAATAATCGGAGTATCATTGGATAATTTGGGGCGAAAATGGACTTTTGCTGCGGGAATCTTGTTTATCTCGTCAATTATCCTTTTTTCAGGAGTTATAAATAATAAGGCAATTTTTGCTTCCATCTTTTTTGGAATTTCAATTCCTATCTCATTCATGATTATCTTTACCTTTTCTGGTGATTTTTCTACAGAGAGAAATACAATTAAATTCAGAGGAAGGATGACTTGTAGCTTCTTATTAATCTTCTTTGGAGGATTTGCTGCTGGGATTCTTTTTAATTTCATAGTTTCACAAACTTATATTAAAAATCCCGTTTTTTTCTACTGGATTCCCGCTTTCCTAGAAGGACTTAGTCCCTTTATTTTAATTGTCATCCTGGTTTGGATAATACCTTTACCAGAGATATTGACTGCTAAAGAAGCTGATTGGAAAGATTCATTAAGAACCCTATATGTATTTAACAGTGCAGCGTGTTTGTTCACTCAAAGTTTTACCTCAGGATTGAAAACTAATAATTTGCTGAGTGATGATTTAATCACAGGGGGATTTTCAGGAATATTAAGTTTACTTTCTGAGATTACAAATGAAGAAAAACAATTGCGTATTATTGATAAAGAAGGCGTAAAAATCTATTTTGCATATGGTAAATATGTGATCGTTGCTTTGGTATCAACCAAGAGTTTACCTATTCTTTCTAAAAAATTAGAATTGTTTAGCAAAGCATTTGAAAAAATGCATGAACATGATCTAATTTATTTTAAAGGTAAAATTACCTCTTTTAAAGACGCTTCCGAACTAATTACTAAATATTTTAAATAAGATTGCAGAGAATTGTCCATCTTTGTATTTTCTTGTAAAAAGAGTAATGAAATTTTTATATAATTGCTATAAAAGAATTATATAAGTTTTGAGATTTTTTCACAGGTTCTTCTGCAATCCAACAAGATGAGTCCAAGACGTACCTCAGAAGTTGTCGAAACTGTGAGGACCGCGTTCGGACCGGCTTGTAGGATGAGTAAATAACCAGAACTTCCTTTAATATATAACTGATCAAAATCTCCCTTAGACATCTCTATTATGGCTCTCTCAGATAGCGAAAGCAATGCGGCAGTCATCGCTGCAATTCTTGTTTCATCAACGCCTTGCGGTAGTGCCGATGCGATCGGTAAACCCTCTGCCGAGACGATTGCCGCAGCTTTCACTTCCGGAATGGCACCCAAAAGTTTTTTTAGTAAGTCGTCTAAATTTTCTGGTGTATTAGGATCCATATTCATTCGCGCCTTTAAATTAATTTCAAATTATTAGATAAATAAGAAAGTATATACTATATTAAATGTAGTTTCTAAATATTTATTTTTTTTTATTTGTCTGAGTTATGTTTATAAAAATATATTTTATTCCATCTTTATTAAATTTTGTAATATCTGTATAAAGGTTCGTGTTAATTCAATGTAATTTTTATTTAGTATTGAGATGATTTTTATTAGCTAACAATAACCTATAAAAGGAAAAATCACAAATTATTAATTCTATCGTTCATTTTATAGGTCATCAATAACCATCTACTTTACGGGTGTGCAGCTATTTTTACACTTTATCATCTATCATCAAAATGTGAAATACCACCATTCTTATTTGATCAACCAAAAGAGACTAGCGCTCGCATAATTCTATCTGAAGATTATGAAGGAATCATCACGCGTGATTATGGATTTATTATAGCAATTGTTGACGTACTTAATGTAGGTCCAGGCATAATCATCCCAGGTAATGCAAACACGTTTCATGAGGTTGAATTTTCAGTTCTGGCCTTTAAACCTGTGATTGGAGAAGTAGTTGAAGGAGAAGTGGTTGAAATAGTAGACTTTGGAGCCTTCATTCGACTAGGTCCTCTGGATGGATTAGTACACGTGTCGCAAATTTGTGATGATTATATCTCTTATGAACAGGTTGGAAATAGATTTATTGGAAAAGAAACAGGAAAAATACTTGAAGTCAATGATCCAGTAAGGGCAAAAATCATTGCTGTTTCGATGGGTACCGGACGAAGCGGTAAATTAGGATTAACGATGCGACAGAAATTTTTAGGAAAACCTGAATGGATTCAAACAGATATCGAAGACGAGTATGCTGAACCCGAATCCCCGGAAGATGATGGTGAAGCTTAAATCAGTGTCATGGTGATGTCAAAATGAAAGAAAGGGCTTGTAAAAATTGTCATTTAATAACCAAAAATGAGAGTATTTGTCCAAAGTGCAAAACTCACACATTAAGTGACGATTATACTGGAGAAGTAATAATAATTAAGCCTAATGAGTCAAAATTCGCTGAATATTTAAAGATTCATTATCCTGGAAAATATGCTTTAAGAGTTAGGTAATATTATCATTTATTTTTACCTATTTTTGAGATCTTGCATAAATAGTTTTGAGTTTATATCATGAACGAAAACTTGAAAATTCAATCAGACCAACGTCAAAAATACTCTCAACCATTAGGTGATTTAATATCGGGATCACGTGAAGAAACGATTTCAAAAGTTATCGAAATTCTTAAAAATGTTAACTCTGAATTTCAGATCTATTTAGTAGGGGATATTGTTTCAAAAGATTTTTTAAATAATCCCTTCCTGAAAGAAAAAGTAAAAATTTCAATTATTGATGAAAAAACAAAGAGGGAATCCGTCAATGCTGATTTTGAGGATTTTTTTGATGAGATTATTGAATTTGAAAACCCTGAAGGTACAATAAATCCAGATAGTTTTGACCTTTTGAAAAAAATTGTGGAAACAGAAAAAAGAACTCTCTTAAAAATTACATGTGGTGAAGAAGATCTATTAGTATTACCGTTAACGTTTGTTATACCGTTATCAAAAACGATTAAAAAGTATATTTTTTATGGGCAGCCTCCCATTACTGACCGGAAGCCACCACTTCCAGAAGGCATTGTAATGGTGAAAATAAATCGTCACGTGAAAAAATTAGTTGCCCGACTAATTACTTTAATGCAAAATAAATAACCAAACTTGCCAGTATTACTTATTTTGTTTATTATATAGATCGATTGTTAATAAGAATAATATTAACCATGATATTATCGTGAAGATTAATACTAAATAGAAAAAACCGACTATAATATTCTTTAACCAAAGTATGACAAAGCTGATTATAATTAATAAAATTGTTTCAGAAATTAATAACGATCTTATGGACTTCTTTTTATTTTTGAAATTTACCATAATTTTCACCAAAAAACCAAAATTTTATTTTTTATACTACCTTAATCATCAGTATCAAAGATTAATCTTTAATTTAATTGATTAATACAGCAAATAGTAAAAAAAAATGGTTCAAGATGTCATTTGATATTAAAATATTAGAAGAAAAGAAAAACCCCTTAATCGATAGAACTGAACTTAAAATCAGAATTGAACATTTTGGTTCTGGAACTCCTAATCGATTGGAAATTAAGAAGAAAATAGCAGCATTAAAAAATGCGAATGATACACTTACTATAGTACATAAAATTCAAACCCAATATGGATCCACACACGATGTTGGCGTAGTAAATATATATGACAATATTAAAGAGCTCCAATTTTTCGAACCGTTTCATATCCAAGTCCGAAATTTACCTTTGGATAAAAGAAACGAGATATACCAAGCAAAAGCCAAGAAAGAACCATACAAGCATTTATTTGGTTATACAGAATAAATACTTAAAAATAGTTGATAAAAAAATGACAGATCAATCAAAATTTTATAAAATTGAAGGAAATAATATATCTTTAACTCATAGGATATGTCCTAAATGTGGCGATGGCTATAATTTAGGAGAGCATTATGATCGATATGTATGCGGAAAATGCCATTATACCATTTTTAAAAGAAAAGGTCCTACAGCAATGAGATCTAAGGGTAAAGGATCAAGATCTCCTCGAAAACGCGTTAGAAGTCAATAATAAATATTTTTTGAAAAATTCTTCATTAATATATTCTATTACTTATACTAATTATAAATTTCAATAAGTGCTTATTAAAGGTCGAATTCCATGGAAAAAAAAGAAGGATTGTGTCTTGGAATTGAATCTACAGCTCATACTTGGAGTGCCGGTATAGTTGATTTCAATGGAGAAGTTCACGGTTTAGTTAATAACGTGTATATTCCCAATGAAGGGGGGTTGCATCCTGCATTAGTAAGGGAATACCATCTAATAAATTTTAAGGACACGATCTTGAAAGCGTTACAAGAGGCAAAATGTTCCATGAAAGATATATCTTTAATTGCTTTTAGTCAAAGTCCTGGTTTAGGACCAATTCTAAGAATTGGGGCGCTCGTAGCACGATTATTGAGCCAAGTTCATGAGATTCCAATAGTTGGTGTAAATCACTGCATAGCACATATCGAAATTGGACGTCTAATGTGCAACATAGAAGATCCATTAACTCTTTATGTCTCAGGGGGAAACACTATTATTAGCGCTTATGAATCGACTAGATACCAAATTTTTGGTGAAACACTTGATATTTCTATAGGTAATATGATTGATATGGTAGCTCGGGATGCAGGATTATCTCATCCTGGTGGACCAAAAATTGAGAAATTAGCAGAAAAATCGAATAATTATATATCATTACCATATGTTGTAAAAGGAATGGATTTATCATTTTCTGGTCTCTATACCGCCGCACGAAATCTAATTGAATCAAGCGAGTTTGGGATAAAATTTGAATTAGAGGATGTTGCTTATTCATTACAAGAAACCTCATTCTCAATGCTTACTGAAGTAACAGAACGTGCGTTAGCTCACACAAAAAAATCGGAAGTGCTTCTAACTGGTGGAGTAGCAGCAAACAAGCGATTACAAGAAATGATTAAAAATATTTGTGAAGATCATGGTACAAGATATGAGGTGGTTCCTCAAAGATTTGCGGGAGATAATGGAGTTATGATCGCTTGGACGGGGATCTTACGATTTAAATCTGAGGGAGAATTTGATCTTTCTCAAACCAATATCAGACCAAAAGAACGAATGGACAATATTTCAATTCCTTGGCGTAATTAGGTGAATTCTATGGAAAATAACGCTATAATGAGAGGAGATATCTTACACAAAGGAGCAGAAGCTTCCCTTATTCATGGTTTCTGGTTTGGAAAGGAAGTCATTTTTAAACAAAGAACTCCAAAAAAATATCGGATAGAACCTATTGATAAACAAATCAGGTTAGCAAGGACTCTTAATGAAGCTCGAGCACTCATAAAAGTTAAGAATTACGGATTGAATGTCCCTCAAGTATTTGAGATAGATATTAGTACATCTACCATTGTTATGAAGTATATTGAAGGGAAGAGATTAAAAGATTTAATTTCAGTATTTGATGATGACAAAAAGAATAAAATTTTTTATGAAATTGGTAAATTTATAGCTAAACTGCACCAAAATGGGCATATCCATGGAGATATCACCACCAGTAATATTATCATAACATCTAATGAGGAAGTTTTTCTCATTGACTTTGGATTGCATGAATATTCTGATTCTATAGAAGATAAAAGCGTTGATCTACACTTATTTAAACGGGTTTTAATTTCCTCACATGGTTCAGATTTTGACCAATGTTTTAAAGCATTTATAAAGGGATATCTCTCAGATTATGATTTAATTAGTTCAGATGAAGGTAAATATATTGTTAAAAATATATCTTCCATAGAAAGCCGTGGACGGTACGTAAAACAAGAAGAAAGAAAATGAATAAAATTTTTTCATCTAATCTCAAATAATCGATGAAAAACTGTCAATAACTCTTTAATAAGACAAAATATTTTATATCTGATATAGAAATCTTTAAATACCGTCATTATGGACACATAATTTTATATATAAGCTAATCTTATAATTTATTACTAAAAATTTGGTATTGTTAGACGCTAAGAATATTTATCTGCTTTAAATATTCCATGTTTCATCCTTCATATCAATAATCTCATAATTAACAAAATTAGGATTACATATATTGACCGAAACAAACGAAAAGAAACCGAAAATGGTAAACATCACCATTAATATCCCTCACCTTTATGATGAGAATATTCAAAAATTAATAAATATGAAAATTGTCCCAAGCCGTTCTGAAGCAATTAGAATTGCCTTAAGAGAATATCTACAAGAGGAATATGATGAAAATTTGGGACTTTTAGGTTATTTTAAAAAGAAAGAATGATTTTAAAAAAAACTTTAGAAACTAGATTTTCAGAAACAAATAAATACCGAAATATTTATCTTTTTCTTCTGATTTTTCTTGCTTCCCTCTCGACTTCCCTTAACACTACGATATCATTAACGCGTATAGGTCCCTTGACATTTCGGGTTAAAATCCGGTTTTTATCTGGACCATCCAGGATACGAACTTTAATTTGGCTTATTTCTCCGGTAAGGCCAGTACGACCAACAATTTGGAGAACTTCAGCAGGAATAGAATAATCATATTGTTGCTTTTTTTGGTCCCCTTTTACTTTTTCAATTTTTACCAAAAAAATACACCACTTTAAGTTCTTAATGCTCCTAATTTCTTAATAATGCTACCTAATACATTATCGTTTCCAGTACCTACATTTTCAACTGCTATGGCAGAAGATGAAACATTTATTCGAACTGCATTACCTAACTCTTTTTTAGTTGATAGGTAAGCATACGGTATCTTCTTTTCATCACATAACAAGGGAACATGAAAAAGTATTTCTGGAGGACTCACATCTTCAGCCATTACTACGAGTTTAGCTAAGTTCCTTTCAATTGCTTTCGTAACCTCATTCATTCCTTTTCGTATCTTTGAATCTCGTGCTCCAGCTATAGTGGTCAAGGCGTTTTTTAAATCTTTTTTCAAGTCATCGGGAATTTTATATTTTACATAACTCATTTTTTTTCTCCTTCGAATATATTTTAAAAACATTCAATATATTTTCATAATTCATCGAATTATAGAAGAAATTAGTAGAAGATAGAAAATAAAATTTTTGATTTAATCGGAAAGTTTTTTTTTGGAATCATTGGTATTGAAGTTTTTAAGAACAGTCTAAAACAAGGTGATATTTATAAAATTAAGCATATTAATCTTGATAGTTGTAAATTATCTAAAATTCCTAAAATTATTTATACCTTAGATTCTCTAGAATCCTTGAGTCTAAATTATAATAAGATTCGAAGCGTTTCTCCTAAAATTTCTCAAATGACCTCATTAAAAAGTCTCTTTTTAACTGGTAATCGTTTAAAGAAAATTCCAGATTCCTTACTGCATCTAAGATCGTTAAGGACTCTCTCATTAAGAAAAAACCAGTTTCATAGTCCGCCAAACCTTTCTTCTTCCATAAAATCATTAAATAATATCCTTTTATATGTTATTCCAAAAGTTTTTTAGATATCTTGAATTATCTCTATATATAAAATTTTTAATTTTGGATGTGAATTAATTATCATCGTGCCAATTAGATGCTTCTCCTGTGGCAAACTCATCGCACATGTTTATGAGCCTTATCTGGAGGCATTAGAAAAAGGAGAGAGTTCTGAAGACGCTTTCAATCAATTAGGAATCAAGCGTTTTTGTTGCAAACGGATGATTGTCAGTCATGTTGATTTGATAGATGATCTCTTGAAATTCCCGAGATTACAATAGAAAATAGAGATTATTAAGAAAGCTTCCCTGGTTCTAATAAATTTTTTTAATCTTATCATATAAAAGAAATAAGGTTCTATTCTTCTAATAGAAAATTTAGATTCTATTTTAAACAGAAATTGAGAATATTATTCTTTTCCATAAACGGAAGTCCATCTTGTCTTCCGTGGATTTTTCTTGTACAATAATAATGATTTCCTGCATTTCTGATTACAAAAATTCAAGATTGTTCCATCACGCTTAATATACATGTGTCCTTTTCCAATTGAGATATCACTTTGACAAAAGTTACATTTTTTTACTTTGACGATGATGATTCACCTTTTTATAATTATTCCCCTTCTGCTGTTTTGAAAAGCTCAGTTTCTCCATACTTAATGACTTTTAGATTAACCAGGGTCATATCATAAGTTAATTCATTTCCTCTCACGGTTTTTCGCTTTTTTTCTCCTTTTCTTTTAGGATTATAGCCAATTCCGCGTTTTGAAACGAGAATTTTCTTTTTTACAGGTCCGTGAACATCCTTTCTCATTGGAAATCCACTAGCATCTGAACCTCCCGTGATTTCAAATTCATAATTAGGAAAACCGATCAAACCACCTTTAATTACATCTCCTATTCCCATTCCCTCAAAGCGAAATCGTTTTTCGTCGATTTCAATTATTTTTGATAAGCCTTTGCCGGGTCCCTCATTTCCACCTGATATGTTAAACTTGTACTGTTTTTTCTCTGAACTCATTATGATCAAATTAGTATAAGGAAAATTACTTAGAAAAATGACCCAAAATATAAAAATTTTATTGATATAGAGGTCTTTTTCACTTTCTTCGTTTTCTTTTTCTCACAAAAAAACTAATATTTATTTTAACATGTAGTTCATATAACAATTAAAGCACTCATTTAAGATCAATTCAGATGCAAATTTTCGAAGTAATGGAGATAAGAGAATATCCCTATTTTTTATCTGTTGATGTATCAGATGGAGAAATCGTTCGTGATACTATCAATGATCTAAATAGGCACAAAGTCTATTTATTGGTGGATCATGATACTAAAAAGATTTGGACGTTTAACGGCATTAATAGTTCATTAAAACTCCAATTATTTGGGGGAATTTTAGCTGGAATGCTAAGAACGCAATTACGTCTATTTTACCGTATATATTCCTTGAATAAATATTCCTCTGAAGATCCAGCGTTTCAAGAAATTTTAAACAAACCCTTAGGAGAAGGAAGAGCACGTTCAATTGATAAATCAGACTTTCCAACTCAACCGGATAAATTACCAGCAGGAGAATTACTCATCCATAATCCCAGGTTGAATCAAGCATTAGAATCTATTAAAGAATATCCTATTTTGAATGAATTCAAAAGATCTTTCTTGATCGTGGGAGGTACTCTTTATTCAGATGAAGAAATACTGGAATCCTTTCTTAAGACCGAAAAAGTTTCTATAGAAGAAAAGCCTAAATACAGGTTAAATAATGGGTTTACGTTTTTTAATGATCGCAATTATTCAGTTCGACTCATAGTCACGAATCGAACGATTCAAGGAATAGAACTTTATATACCCGAAGATGAAAACCTTCCTATAATAAGATTGAAAACACCAGTGATCAAGGAGGAAAAATTCAGTAAACCAGGTAATATTGAAAATGTGTTAAAGGCATTCCAGATTCCAGATTCATTTTCAGATGAAGAAGTAATAGTACATGATTTAACCGGCTCAAAAAAAGATAAATGACTATAAATAATGATTCTTTTAATAAATCCTAAAACTACCAAATCTACGGAAATTAATGCGGAATATTTTAGAGAGCCAAATTTAGGCTTACTTTACCTCGCCTCAATTTTAGAGAATCATAGCATGATAGTAGACATATTAGACTTTGAACAATTTTATCCTCTCAATGATTCAGATTTAGAAGAGATTATTGAAAATAAAATCCAAGGGTATTCCTTTTTTGGGTTAACAACACTTACAAACAATTTTTATTATACTCTTAAAATTATTAAAATTATACGGAGATTAATTCCTCAGAGTGTAATTATTTTAGGTGGACCACATGCATCTTTCCTTTATGAGGATATATTAAATATGGAAAACTTAGTGAATTATATTTGTGTGGGAGAAGCAGAACAATCATTTCCAGAATTATTAGAGATATTAAAGAATGAGGCTTATCAAGACTTGACTATCGCAGAATTTGAATTAATTTTAAGAGATGTTAAGGGGATCGCATTCAAAAATCGTCATGAAAAGATTGAATTTACTGGAACTCCAGAATCTATTAATATTGATTCCCTACCATTACCTGCAAGATATAAACTCTCCCATGAACGTTATCATTATAGAGTAGCAAGCATTATCATTAATCGAGGATGTCCAAATCAATGTTCATTTTGCTCAAGACAAAATTTATTTAAAAAACCACGTATCAGAAGTATTCCATCTATACTCGAAGAAATAAGAGATATAATTTCTTTACAAAATTATACCTACATCAATTTCTATGATAATATTAACATTAACAGGCATTTCTTCAAAGGTTTTTGTGAAATGTTCTTGAAAAACAACATAAATATACCATGGGGTTGTGAATTACGAGTAGACTCAATAACTCAAGAAGAAGCGCGATTACTAAAACAAGCAGGATGTCACCTTATTGCCACAGGGATAGAGTCTGCAAATCCCGAAGTGCTTAGAAAAAATTTTAAGTATCAGGATCCATCTGAAGTGGTGAGAGGTTTAAATTATTTAAAACAAGTAGAAATACCCATTCAAGCTTATTTCGTATTAGGATTACCCGGAGAAACTGAAAAAACTTTTTTACAAACAATTCAATATATCAAGCAACTTCCATTTGATCTTAATGATCGCATAAATTATTTTATTGCCACACCATATCCGGGCTCTCGATTATGGATTGAGCAAGAAGGATTCGGGATTGATATTTTTGAAAAAGATTTTTCAAAATATGACTGTGAACACGTAATTTTTCAGACTAATGAGTTGTCTAGAAATCAATTAGAGACTCTACAACAAAATGCCAAAAAAGTAGAATCGTATTTTCAGCAAGACGATATCAAATGAATTTTGTTATGTAATATATGAAAATTTTATTAATTGAGAATTAACTCTAATTTATTGTAGATAAATTATTAATTATATTATCCAAAACATATTTAATTTTAAATAAAAAAGAGTTTCTGTATGAATTATGGCAAAAACGGATTATTTTATAGGAGAAGCCCTTCTGGGTGCTGAAGAAAATATAGCGCATATTGATTTACTAATCGGTTCAAAGGATGGGCCAGTTGGAATCTCTTTTGCGAATGCCCTTAGTGCACCATCAATGGGGCATGGGAGACTATTAGCATGTATTCGACCTAATTTGTTAACTAAGCCGATAAGTTTAATAGTCCCAAAAGTCACGCTCTCAAAGATGGAAGATTCTAATAAGATTTTTGGTCCCGCCCAAGCCGCTGTTGCGAAGGCTATTGCAGATGCAGTAGAAGAAAACCTCATCCCCATGAATAAACTCGATGAGTGGCTAATGATTGTGAGTGTATTTATCCATCCTGATGCAAAAGATTATAGGAAAATCTATCAATATAATTATGGAGCTACAAAATTAGCAATTTCAAGAGCCTTGAAAAATTATCCTCCTATTGAGAAAATCTTTTATGATAAAGATCGAGCTAAACATCCAGTTGCTGGAATGAAAGTACCAAGGTTATGGAGACCTCCCTATATACAAGTAGCTTTAGATCATCCAGATATAGATCATGCCTTAAAGGTTGTTAGTAATTTACCGAAGAGTGATAGGATTATTTTGGAAATTGGAACGCCTTTTCTCAAGAAGTATGGAATGGAAGCGATAAAAAAGATTAGAGAAATTGCTCCACAGAAATTCATTGTAGCGGATCTAAAAACTCTAGATGTAGGTAAATTAGAAGTGGATTTCGCTTTTGATGCAACAGCAGATGCAACGGTTGCGAGTGGTTTAGCAGCTCCTTCATCAATTGATAAATTCCTTTTAGAAGCTAATCGGATGGGGATCTACGGTTTCGTAGATACAATGGAAGTAGAAGATCCTGTTACAAAATTAAAATCATTGAAACATATTCCTGATGTTGTCATTTTACATAGGGCAATAGACGTGGAACAAGGTTCCGTAAATCAATCTTCTGATGCAGCACAAAAAGCAAGATGGGCAGTCATTCCTCAAATTAAAGAACTTTATAAAGATCAAAAATTAGCATCAGGACGAGATCGTGTGTTAGTAGCTGTGGCGGGTGGAATAGAGCCCAAAACTGCGAAGTATGCTTTAGAAATGGGTGCTGACATACTAATAGTTGGCAGGTTCGTCACGTCTTCAAAAGATGTTGAAAATTCCATGCGTAGATTACTTAACATTATTCCGGGATATTCTGATATTGACTTAAAACGAATTCATTCCGAAGATGACGATAATTCAGCCAGCATGCCAAAAGGAGAGTAATTTTCTCTCTAATTTTTATTCATCTTTTATTAGGTTATAAATTATATCAAAAAAAATATTAGAAAAAAAGTTAACTATTTACTTTTTATAAGATTCTGAAGGCAACGTTGTAGATAATCTTCAAATTGGTTAATTTCTTCTTCACTAAACCCATCATAAAATAAGTTCGTCATGATGCTTGATACATCAATATAATCCTGCTTCAGTTTTAACGCTTTTTCTGTTAAAATTATGATAGTCTCCCGCTTATCATCCTTAGATTGAATTTTCTTGACGAAATCGATTCTTTCAAGATTGTCCAGATGTGAACTAAGTGTAGATTTAGTTAATTGAGTTTTTTCAACGAGTTCATGAATAGGAATATTATCTTTTTGTAGTAATAGAAATATCACTCGTCCTTGGGATGGTTTAAATAAATCTAAATTATATTCTCGTAACATCTTTGAAAAAATTCTTTGAGAAAGTTGATGGATTTTAGAAATTAAAAATCCTCCCGCACTAAATTCCTTTGATTTTTTACCCATAATCTAACATCTGTTTTAAAACAATGATATTTTATTTTATTCCTGGTTCAAATTCGACTTTTTGTAATTTATAATAGAAATGTGCAATTAGTGGTTTTAATCGAAGTAAGGTATAATCTGGATCACTTAATCCTTTTAGATAATATTTTGTCCACCAGTCCAACCATAAGTTTTTCTTTATGTTCATATCATCAATAACTTCTACTTTTCCTCCAAACATGACTCCCTTGAATTCATCGGGTGCGCAGTAATAAACTGAAATTTTAGGATTCTTCTTAATATGATCAGTTTTAGATGATGATGTATTTGTCGAAATATATATATCGAATTCATTGTCCAATCCATTGAAGAACCCTATAAACTCAGGAAATTGCTCCTTATTCCTTAAATTAAACATTGCTCTTGTTATGGGATATCCTTCAGAGTCAATAGTTGTTAAATATGCCGCTTTGGAGGAATCCATCAATTCCAAACTCAATTTTTTCACTTCTTCTAATTCCATATTTTTCACTTCTTCATGTAATTTAATCTTATAATTAGAAATTTTTTCTTATTTCGTCTAACGTTTCTTTTGCTGAAGGTGCTTTATCAAAAGTCATCTTTAAATTATCGCAGAAATAATCTTCACAATAGGCACAATTTTTGAAACCTTTCTCTTTACAACAACTTTTTATGGGGCATTCTTTAACCCAGCTAAAAAGTCTTCCCTCCCTATTGCAACCATCGCAATAAATCTCCTCAGGTTTAAACGATAATGATTCAGTTGACCATTCTTTTGCAACCTTTTCAATTTCCTTAAAATCTCCCTTTTGAGTAGCTAAATAAGCAGGACACTCTGAACAATCAAGTCCACAATGCGCAATTATTTTATCCATATTTACTACCTCATTTAATTTTTTTATTTCTATTGAAATTTTATTTAGTTCTTTGGTTTATAGCTCTTTCCCACTTTATATGCTTCTGCTAAATTGTCTCCTATTTTTTTGTAGGGTCCATTCGGCATCAAAAATATAAATGAATCTAATTCGCCAACATTAGCCTTTGAGCTTATCAAATAATTTTTATCTGAATAGATCTCCACAATTTCTCCTATAAATAATTCAGTATTATTAAAATCTATTTTATTAATCAATTGACATTCAATGTTTACACTACATTCATTTATCATTGGCGCTGTTTTAAGTTCTCCATAAAAAAGTTCGAATTCTTTAGATTTATCCACTTTAGAACCAGAATGCAAACCACAATAATCTGTAACAATTACCATATCCTTAGTGGGAATATTTATACTGAATGCTCTATTTTCCTTGATGCCTGTATTTGTATAGTGCTTTTTTGACATGACAACACCTATTAAAGGAGGATTATCATGTAGCATCGTAAACCATACAATTGTATTAAAGTTAGGTTTCCCATTTACATCTGCTCCCAATATGCAAACAGGTAATGGAAATAGAGGCATTGTTTTTCCAAGTTTTAATTTCTTCATTTTATTTCCCATCTTAATGCAATCGTTCTATATCGAACGTTCGATATCGAACTAATAATAATAAGATCTCCATATATTTAAACTTGACTTAATTCTAAATGGTGAAAAAGCAAGTTATAAGACTAATATTTAATCTAATGTATACTGAGTGGAACGAAAGAAAAATAGAAATTGATAATCCTTTAATAATATTGATCAAAAATTACTGTTGGAATAATGATCTATATCAAATATTATTAGACTTTTAATACGTTTTAACAAAATTATTCGCTATATTTAGATTAAAAAAGAAATGTTTAAAAATGAAATCGTTTAACTTTAAAGTATTAAATCTAATTTTTTAAAAGAATAAAGAGAGGTATTATCTAATGGCAAAAAAGAAAGCACCGGCAAAAAAACCCGCAGCACCCGCTAAGAAAAAAGCTCCCGCTAAGAAAAAAGCTCCCGCTAAGAAGAAGGCTCCAACCAAAAAATAACATACTAAAGCAGAAGTATTTTAGGTTTAACTTTTTCATTTTTTATTTATTAATATTTAATCGCTCTAAAGCATCCTTATCTTAAATCTGGTTTAAGAATGATATCTTATATAAAGATTTAGAATAGAAAAATTATATGCGATTTAAAATCTGCGCCTATTCTAAAAAACCTCAATTAAATCAGGCATCAAAAATATGGGATCGATACACTGTGTATATAGTTTTGAAAAAATAATGTTAGAGCTAATGAACTCATTTGCTTCAAAAATTGAAAAAATCGCTTGGATATCTTAAATAAAGAAAGAAATAAAAAATATTTACTTTATCGGACGAGAATTCGCTTGGAATATCGGACCGATGAATTGCGAATAGAGTTTCGCGTAGCTCGCTTGGTTTGAAACCACGCTTATCATTTCAGATTCATTTTCCGTATATGGACCAATAATCACTTCTTCGGCATCTCGGGTGACCGCATAGAAATCACCTTGAGTATTGAGTTGTCGGAATTGAATATTGCCTAACGTCATCATCTTACGAATAATGTCTCCATATTGGTCCATTGGAAAATGACTAGTAAGCATGAATCGTGCCGCTTTCTTTTGAAAAGCAAATTCACTGACAACTTGTAAAACTTCTGGGATAACGACTGGTGTCACGATAATGACAGAAGATTTTGTCCTATAAATCGCGTCTTTAATGGCAGATACCATCGCATCCCTACCAATAACTTGCCAAGTGGTAATTTCAGAAATCTCCGGGAGCGCACTTGAAGCGTTAAAAATATCCTTCAATTTATCTTCATTTTGTTCTGACAATTCCGTTCCATCATCAATTGAATTCATGAATTGGAGCGTGAAATCAGCAATTGCATCCTTGATATTTTGTGCGGTGTCTTTAGTAGTGTTTGATAAGCTATTTTGCAGTGTTTTAGCATTTTCTTCATATTTAGCTTTATGATCACTGAGCATTTCACTTAATGTTCTATCTAGATCCGCAGATTCATCTCCCCATAAACTGATTTCAGCGGTAATTTTATCAGAGATATCACGTTTTCCTACAATAAATTTATCATCCGTATCCCTGATCCAATCCTCTTTAATCTTCTTTACGTCTGTATCAAATTCCGTATAATTTTTAAGAGAATCATCCTTATGTCGAGTGATAGCTTCATTATATTGCCTATGATGTTGTTGAATAGAGCTTTCAAGTGAATCTTTTAACTTTATGGTAGTACTGGAACAATCTTTTATTCCGTTTTGTAGTGTAGTATCAACTTCACCGGCCATATCTGTTGCTAATGTTTCTAACTGAACGTTAATAGTTTCTTGAGCTTTATGATCTAACTCTGTTGTCTCAGTTCCGAGATTTTCATTTTCTCGTGAAATAATGTTAGTAACATCATTTTTAATTTCATCTGTAGTATTACGTGTATCTTTTATATAATCTTCAGTTGTTTTAATGAAATCTTCTTTCATCGGTTCGGTGTATTTCAAAACGTTCTGAATTGTTGTTTCATGTCGAGCTTTATATTTCTTTTTCTTTCCCATCCAGAAAAATTTCTTTTTTGCCATCTCTTCAGAAAAGTCAGTGAATCGATTTGCATGTTCAAGGAGATTATCAATTAAGGTGAGTGTCATGCTCTTGAAATCATTTGATTGATCATTTAAAATTCGATGCCTTTCATCAACTGTTGCTTTTAAGTTAGTCTGAAGGGTATCGGTCGTATTTTTCACGTGAGTAGCATGTTCATTCAATAGATTGGATATCCGTTGTTTTAAATCTGAAACTATTTTATCCATTCGTTCCAAATATTTCTCGAGAATTTGTTCCATGCGAGGTTTTAAATCATTTGATATAGTTCTATGACGATCCACATGTTCATCAAGATCGCGCTTTAACTCTTTTTCAACATTTTCAACTCGACTTGAAAAATCAGATAATAAATCGGCAATTAATTTAGTTAAGTTCTCTTTTGTTGTATTGACTTGAGATTCGTTTTCCTTGATCCTTGTATCACTAATGTTCTTTAAATCTGAGTTTAGCACATTTAAAATTGAATGAATGTTTTCTTCAAGGGTTTTTGAAGTGTCAGTAAAACGATTTCTAGCTAAATTTATTTTTTCTGCTTTATAATTACTTTTAGTATCAGAATCTTCAAAGAATTTTTTCAGTTGTCCATCTACAGCAGTCACTACTTCATTTATGCTCTTATCTTGGATTGATTCTAATTTTTCAAACCTACTTGCTTGATCAGCTAAAATCCTGTCCTTGATTTGAGCAATTTCACTTCTAAAAATCTCGGATTCTGATGTAAATAATTCAAAAAATGGTTCAAGTGGAATGTATCTATCTACAATTCCAGGCACAAGTTTTAAAAAACCTTTTTCGACGAGCTGATTTGTTTCTTCAAGAACCTTTTCGTAAGTTAAATCCTGATAAGCATCGGTTAATGTGAGATACACTTCTGAAGATGTTGCTCTTGGTACTCTTAAATAGCCAAGGTATATAAGGATTTGTTCTTCAGTAAAACCATAACGTGTAAAAACTTCCTTGGTGAATTCCTTTAAACTCATGAGTATTTCTCCAATGTTCTATTTAAATTGAAATAAAATTCAAATAAATTTATGAATAATATGAATTCCTTTTCAATATCTTAAAATATTATAATCTTTAATTATTTATCAAAATTATTATATTAAAACTTAAGGATTAGGAAGACCGCTTTTTAATGTGGAACCTTTAAGAAATGAATCTATCACAATTATCAAATCTAATAGGGATACTATAAGTTGTAAATGTGAATATATGATTTGATTGTATAATAAAGTCTAATGGGAATAATTATTCCTCAATCCTTTTTATACAGAATAAACTTCTTTCTTACAGATAATAAAATTTGTTGAAAAAAAATGAAAAAAACACAAAAGATTTTAATCAGTATATTTAGTCTCATGGTTCTTTTTTCCTTATTGAACGTAAGTTCGGTTGCAGCTCAAGGAACAACTCCAGAAGAAATTAATCAGGACTGGTATCAAACGAGATTGAACTCCTCTACCCAATACAATTTTAGATTCAGATTACAAACCCAACTAAGAATTATGGCGAATGTTAACATAGATCTACGTATTGATTGTGAACCAATGAAGATTGGAGTTAAGGATTTCGCTCTTGAAGTTACAACATCAGGAGATTTAACTATGAATATGACATGCACCGAAGAACAAAAAGAACTTGGATTATTAAATGGAAACACTTACCAAATGAGGAATCGAAATCGATTTCAATATGAAGAAGGATTTTGCGTTAGAATTCAAACAAATGCTACAAATCAAATACAAGCAAAGTTAATGATTCAAGCAACAAATCAAAACCAGGTAGGTACGTGGGCATACTACGATGAAGCAACCGAAGAATGGGTATCAGTCCCAACTACGGTTGAAAACGGATATTTAGTAGCCAACGTTGATCATTTCTCATATTGGACAATTTTAATTCCAGATTTTACACTCGCGATAATTATTGGTATTGGCGTAGGAGCAGGTGCCTTGGTTGCAGTATTAGCGATTTATTATTGGAAGAAGAAGAGATGAGATATTAGTATTTAATTACTATCCTTTTTTTTTATTTTTTAATTATCATTATTATATAAAATATTGTTGAGGTTGGCTAAAAATTCGTAAAATGGTGAAAAGGGAAAATAAAACAATCATTTTTCTTGCTTCATTTATAGTAATATTAAGTTTAAATCTGTACCTCAACATGGTTTTTGCTCGGGATGAATACATTTCTGGAATCTCTACAAGTGATTCTATAAATGCAGATGAAACTGTTAACTATCATTTCTCTAACAACATAATTTTAAGCATAAGTAGCAATGTCTCAATAGAACTTAGTGCTAGCTACGAAAATCCTATTCTAAATAAACAAATTCACTTTTTCATCAATAATAGCAATCCATTATCATTAAATATCACTTCAAAAGAAAATCTTGGAAATTTTGGTGTTTCTAAAGCCCCACAAGATCCAAATAAAGGGGGTCTTCAGTATCAAAATAAATATAATTGCATAATGTTGATTATAGCTAATGTTACCATAGAACATCTAACAATTCGGAGCTTTAAAAATACTCAATATGGATTTAACTTAAATTCACAATATTCAATCGGAGTTTATGAACCATCTAGTGAAACTTGGGAAATATTTGAAACACACGAACAACTTAATACATCTAATTCAGAATTGTATTTAGAAACATCATTATCTTTACTGAATGCTAGTACAGAATATTATATTACTTATTTTGAAGTAACTAACATAGTTGATAATTGGATTTGGGTTCCATTTTTTGTTATTCTTTTTAGTGTTATTGTTGCTGCTGCAATAATGATCTCAAAAAGTGATTACATACAATATTTAAAAATGCGAACTATTCCAATTGAGAAAGGAGCTCATCGTCTTACTCTGGAAGATGTTTTAGAAAATAAAAACCGGGATAAAATAATTGAATTAGTGTTAAATGAGCCAGGAATACATTTCAATGAGCTATTAAGAAGAACAGAAATTGCAGCAGGAAATTTAGTCTGGCATTTAGATATTCTTGAAACTTATAAGATAATTGGAAAAAAGCGAGTAGGTAAATTTATTGCCTATTTTCCATATTATGATAAAAATCCTATTTCAAATATAGATTTAAAATTGAGTAAAAGCAAGCTAACTCTAGAAATTTTAGAGATGATTGAAAATGAACCAGGGTTGTGGAATAATATTATTACCAAAAAACTAAAAGTGGATCATAAAACGATTCATTATCATATCAACAAATTAAGAGATTTGAATCTCATACGTTTTCAAAAAGATGGACGGAAAAAAATTTTTTTCCCGAATTTAGAATCAGAATATTTTGAAAACAAAAAAGATGAAGATAATTAGTCTAAGCTCAAAAACAAATTTAGATTTCTACATTCTATTGACCTTCCTTAATACATTAGTGAACTGATTGCAATTTAATATTTGAGAATTTATTTTGGGAGTTGTGGTATTTTTAAAATATTAAAGTTGCATTTTTAATCATCTATAAACTATAAATTTCATGATTGAACCAGAAAAATTATTAGAGTTTATGAAGAACCGTAGGAGTATTCGTTCGTTTCAAAATACCCCGATTGCTGAAGATGCGATTGAAATGCTATTAGAAGCAGCAAGATGGACTCCTAGCGCTTCAAATAGACAACCTTGGGAATTTATCGTTATTAAAGATAAGGAGCTTTTGGAAAATGTAGCTAGTAATGCAATGTTCGGAAAGTTCGTGAAAAGAGCACCTTTGGCAATTGCAATAGTTGGAAAAAAAAACGTAAGTCCTAATTGGTATGTTATAGATACTTCCTTGGTCTCCATGAATATGATGCTTATGGCTTGGTCGTTGGGGATCGGTACTTGTTGGATTGGTTCTATGGATCGGGAAAAGGCGAAGGAGATACTCAAATTAAATGAGGATGACTATTTGCTTACTATCCTACCATTTGGTTATGTAAAAGGAGCTATCCCAAAACCCACTTTACGTAAATCATTGGAAGAAATTAAAAAAGAGATGTGAATCTATAATTCAATAATTAGCTCATCTAACTTTTCTGGTGCCTTAGATAATTTAATGTATCCGTCTTCTGTAATCAAGACTGTATCAGAATGTCGAAATCCTCCTAATCCTGGGATGTAAATTCCAGGTTCAACACTTATTAACATGTTAGGTTCTAATTGACGATCGTAACCTTCTGCTAGAAATGGTGCTTCATGCCCTGTAATTCCTAATCCATGTCCTGTCCGATGGATGATATAATCACCATATCCATTATTTTTAATGAACTTCTTAACTTTTTTATCAATTTCCCCCATATTTTCTCCAGGTTTTAGAAGATTGTATGCTAAATCTCTTGCTTGATACATGATTTCAAATGGTTTTTTAGCTTCTTGTGGAATTTCACCTAAAAAGAAAGTTCGTTCAATTTCAACCCCATACCCATCTACTTGCGCGGAAACTATTGAAACATGTGGTCCTCCGTTTTCCATTTCTGCGAAAATTTTTGGTATTATATGCGGATCATGAGAAAATGAAGGTGGCCAAACAGCAGCAGTGGTTTTACAAACCATAAAATTAGCTCCTGGAATATCTTGGATGATTTTAGACGTCATGAGTCCTGTTACTTTTTGATATAATGCAAACTCTAATACACCAGGTCGACACATTTTAAGAACTTCCTTATGACCTTTGTTGATTACCTTGCAAGCGTGTACTGAACGTCCGACTTCATAGTCAGTTTTTATAATCCGAACCTCATCAATAATATCCATGATGATCTTAATTCCTGGAGTTTTTTCTGCAATTCCCATAGGCATTGCAGACTCTATGCCCACTTTTTTATTATTTTTAATAAGTTTTTGGTATTGATCAAACCAATTTTCTCCTTTTGGAGCAGGAAATTCATAATAACTGAAAAACTCCAGATCACATAATGCTCTTGTTTCAACATGACTTTTTTCTAAAAGTGGTACTACCATTTTTGGGGGACCTTCTTTCTCAATTACTAAGATAAAGGGTCGTTCATGAACATTATTAGCAAAATTCGTTAAATAGTAAATGTTTACTGGGTCAAATGAAATATAATAATCTAAATTTTCACGATGCATTAAGGATCGCACTTTTTCAAGACGATTATTTAACTCCTCTTTCGATGGAGGTACTTTTATTGATTTTAATTTTGAAACCATTTTTTTTCACCTAATTATCTTCTAAATCAATATTTAACTTAATTTTGTTGGGCTAATAATTTTTCACATTATCTATTCTCACTAAACTTAATAAAAAGGAAAATTATTTTACTAGTAAAGCCTAAAATTGAAAATAAAAATGACTACCGGATATTTTGGATTAGTATTGCATGGTCACATGCCTTGGTGTAAGAAGAGTGGGGTATGGCCTGCAGGAGAACAGTGGTATACTGAAGCCGCTCTGGAAACATATATACCTCTGTTAAATGTTCTAAGGGAGCTTAAAGAGAAAGGAGTAAAGACTGCCATAACAATCAATATCACCCCAATATTGGCAGAAATGATGGCTGACAACTATATGAAAGAACGTTTTATGCATTATGTTGAAGACTTAATAAAAAGAGCTAAATCCGACATTCAGAAATATACTAATCATCCTTCAAGAAAGAAAATCGCCGAATTCCATTTATGTAATTTTAAAAATAACCTTTCTGCTTTTTATCAAAATTATTACAGCGACCTTTTAGGTACCTTTAAGTGGCTTCAAGATGAGAAGATGATAGAATTAATAACTTGTGCTGCAACTCATGGTTTTTTACCGCTTTTTGAGCGAGATTCTAGCATTTTTTCTCAGATACAACTTGCAGTTGAAACTCACAAAAAATACTTTAAGAAAGAACCAAAAGGATTTTGGCTTCCCGAATGTGCCTATCGTCCCAGGAAGAAAATTGGAAATGCTATACGGGAAAGTATTGATTATTGGCTTCATAACTCTGGAATAGAATACTTTTTTGTTGATTCTCATGGGATTTTAACCGCTGAGATGATTGAGAGTAAAAACCAAATAGGTTTGAACACTAATATTGGATATAATTTAAAAACTGGAGTTTCAGTTTTTGGGAGGAATAAAAACACGAGCAGAAAAGTATGGGATGCACAAATAGGTTATCCTGGTAATGAATATTATAGGGAATTTCATAAAAAAGATCATGATTCCGGATTACAGTATTGGAGGATTACAGATAAATCAATTGGTAACGAGCAGAAGGAACTATATGATATAGAAAAAGCTCAAGATAGGATTAAATTGGATGCAAATCATTTTATTTCTTCTCTTTTAAAAGAATTAACATCATTCTCAAGTAAATATAACGAGAAAGGTATTATTGTATCCCCTTATGATTTTGAACTGTTTGGTCATTGGTGGATGGAGGGAATTCCATGGCTTAAAAGAGTCTTTGAATTAATCCATGGAGAAAAAAATATCAAAATGATCACATTTTCAGCATATCTTTCCAAAAATAAAGATAAGTTTTCTATTATTAAGATGAAAGAAAGTAGTTGGGGTGAAGGTGGTCATTTTCAAGTTTGGAAAAACCCAGAACATGGCTGGATATGGCCTTATATTAATAGCTCTGCAATAGAATTTGAAAATATTTTAGAGAGATACCCCAATCCTAATATATCACAACAACGTATCTTAAGACAGATTGCTAGAGAACTTTTGTTGATGGAGGGAAGTGATTGGTCTTTTCTATTATACACTAAACAAGCTAAAGAATATGCAAATCAACGGTTTCATCACCATCACCAAAGATTTAATAAATTAATCTGGGTTGCCAAGGATTTTAATGATAAAAATAGGTTATCTTTAAAAGAGTTGGAAGAAATTGAATCAATCGACTCTTGTTTCCAAAATATCAATTTAGATTATTTTCGTAAAAAAAATTAAGTTCTAGTTCTATAAATAGTAGATTGTAATGGAGACCGCTGATAAAGCTATTTTTTATTTTTCCTTTTTCACAAATTTAGAAAGCCTCTCTTTCAAGATGTCAGATTGTGATGTCTCAATCATTGCAACTGACTCTCGAGCAAGAACTCCCTCAATATCAAGATCCTGATTTTCATTTATGTAAACTTTCGTATATCTTAATGCTGCGTGTCCTTTTTGGACAATTGTGTTGGCCATTTTTACCAAAATTCTTTTTAAACTTTCAGGTTTGCAAACTCGTGTAACTAAACCTATTTTAAGAGCATCTTCAGCAGATATTTCATCACCAAATATCATCATATCTTTAGCTCGACCTTCTCCAACTATTCGGGGTAAAAGCTTTGTAGAGGCGTTAGAAAAGAAGAGACCAACTCCCGCTTCAGGCAACATGATTCGTGTATCTGTAGCAGCAATTCTTACGTCACACGCTAATGTATGTTCGAATCCACCACCAATAACCCATCCGTGATATCCTACAATAATAATTCCAGGGTGTGCGATCATTTTTCTCGTTAATACTTGCCATGCCTCAAGAAATTGCACGCCTTCGACGAACTTTTCATCATTGGTAATTAAATCATAGCTATATTTTAAATCTGCTCCCACAGTGAAATGTTTTCCATTCGCAGAATATATCACGCACACATCATCGTTTTTAGCACTCAAATCAAAACATTCTATCAATTTGTTAAGGAGTGCTAGATCGATTGTGTTTCTTTGATCTGGCTTATTGAGCGTGATCTTTCCTATATCTCCCTCTTTTTCATATGTAACAATATTGTCTATCATGAGGATCGCTTTTATTTTTTTTAATTAAAAAGTAGAATTTGGCAGAAAATTAAAATATTCTCCATTAATTTGGTTGTCGAAAAATGCGTAATTGAAAAAATTCAAATAAAGAATTGCTCTATTGTGTTACATGGTCTTAGAAAAATTAGAACCAAAAATAGTCTGGCATATATTTGAACATGTAATTTCTTCTACCCCTCGACCTTCAAAACATGAAGAGATGATTCGCGATAAATTGAAAACTTGGTTGGGTGAACAAGATAAAATTAATTTTCTTAATCTCATAATAAGTGAAGATGATGTGGGAAATCTCCTAATCAAAAAACTTCCAACAAAAGGAATGGAAGGATTACCCTCTCTAATGCTTCAAGCCCATATGGATATGGTATGCGAAACGGATAAAATTATAGGATTCGATTTTATCACACAAGGTATTCCCATTCGCATCCAAGATAATGGTGAATGGGTCGATGCAGATGGAACAACTTTAGGAGCTGATGATGGAATTGGCTTAGCAATTGCTTTAGCACTCTTAATTGATAAATCAATAGAATTTCATGGTCCTATTGAGGTTTTATTTACAGTTAACGAAGAAGATGGTTTTACCGGGGCAAATGGGTTGAACGTAAATAAATTGGGAATCAAAAGTAAATTTATGATCAATTTGGACAGCGGTTCTTTAGGCGAAATCACTATTGGCTCTGTCGGAGGAAGGCGTGTTCACTTTATAAAAGAGTTAATTTGGCAAAAAATGGAGAATCTAGTTCAATTCAAATTGTCCGTTTCTGGTCTAGCAGGAGGTCATTCTGGAGGAGATATTCACTTACCTCGAGCGAACGCCAACAAGATAATTGGGAGAATTATATCAAATTTAAACAAAGATTTTGATATTTTTATAAGTAGTTGGATTGGTGGTACTAAATCAAATGCTATTCCAAGGGGATCAGTCCTGGATTTTGCTATCAAATCTCAAGATTCAGAAAGGTTCAAGGAAGCTATTAAGAAGGAAATTTCAATTTTATATGATTATTATAAAAAAGAGAGCGAAACCGTTAAAGCTTTTGAACCTAACATGGAAATAAATCTCCTTCCTAATAATTTTACTGAATTTCTTTCTATTAATGATAGTAAAAACTTGATGCACTTGGTGAATCTCATTCCCAATGGCGTTTTAAGACAATCTTCTATATATAAAGATTTCGTGGAAAGCTCAAATAATCTAGGGATTCTTAATATTCAAAAAGATCAAGTAGAGATATGGATTTATCCTCGAAGCATAATACGTAATGAATTACACGCATTTTGTCGGTCAATGGAACAATTAGGATTTTTGGCAGGTTGGGAGGTTGAATTCCGTCCAATACTCCCTGAATGGAATCCTGAAAGGGATTCAAAGTTTTTAAAATTTATAAGAATTGAATATGAAAAGGTCCTTGGAAAACCAGTGAAAATGGAACCAACTCATGGGGGATTAGAAACAGCAACCATTAGGGAAAAGATTCCTGAATTAGAAATGGTAGCAATATCTCCAACTGTCGTTGATGGTCATTCTCCAAGTGAAAAACTAAAAATTCAGGATGTAAAAGTAATATATGATATTCTAAAAAATATTTTAGCCAATTTTAGGAATGTACAGGATTCTTAAAAGAACAAGGTACGACACACACACATTTACCGCATGCATCCACTAAACCAATGTCTGAGTAAATTCTAGCATTTTCTAAACAAGTATCATAACATTTTTGCTTATTTAAATTATCAATTTTTAATGCATCAAATATACAATTTTCAACACATTTTAGGCAAGATTTATTATAATGATATAAACAGTATTCTTTTTCACTCCGCTCAGTTGGTTGGATTTTTGCTGATGTAATTATACTACCTAATCTCCCACAACATCCTTGCTCGGTTATTAACATGTGGTGAAGTCCGAAATTCCCTAAACCCGCAATGTAACCCACGTGTTTATGCGACCAATCACTGATCAATTCTTCTTCATTAAAGTTATGAGTAGCTGGCATTAGTTTCACATCAAAACCTTCGAATTTTAGTTTTTGTCGCAAGAAATCGTTAATTTCTGTGATTAGCTCATTAGTCTCTATATATGCGTGAGCCCATTCTTTTGAACTAACTTTAAGGTCCCGATTAGAAATCGCAATGTTATTTTTAAAAGGTATGAAATAAACAATTACCGTGCTTGCATTTTTCAATAAATCATTTGGATGAGCATGTGAATTTCCAATCACTTCTTTTAATTTAATAAATAATGGATCTTTAGCATCTGCGAATGAGACTATTGGATCTTTCCAAGCAGTTAAAGAATGATTTTTAGTTTTATATTCTTTTACAAATGAATTTACCCACTTTTGAATTTCTTCTTCCAACATTTTTTAGACTATTTATGATAAATTGTTATTTAATGATGATATTTTTTTATGGATTTATATGATTTTTAGCTATCTTCTAATTGTATTACATTTTCTAAATAGGTTTTAGCTTCCTCTTTTTTAGCATCACTAAGCTTACATTCCGTGATTGTCCAAAAGCGGTATTCATGATTCAAATATGCGGGACAATCTTTATGGATTTCCTCTGGGCAATCTGTGATCTGCCAGCATTGGAAAATTTCTCGCTCATAATATGAATGAAATTTCTTTGGTAGTTTTTTATACTCAAATTTAGTTTCTCTAAGATACTTATCTAGATCGTTAGAATTATACGTATTCCAGAACAACACAATTTTCGATTTATTTTCCTGTTTTGCAAGAATATCGAGCATTGCTGCTGCGTTTTTACCCGTATAAGTAGTTTCTAATTTAAAACCTCGGCGTTTACCTTCTAATTTTTCAATTAAATCAACTGCATTCTGGCTTCTTATCGTTTTAATTCCATATTCTGAACCCAGATATCCCTTTATCATTGTAAAATCTTCCTCGGTTACTAATACATCGGGAATTGAATTATCTCTTTTTCTGAGGTATTTAATCGCTTTATTTGCGATTTTCATTAAAACCTTAGGACTGACAACAATATCTCGCGAAACATTAACAAAATTTACTTTTGTTTTCATGCCTAAAAGTTTACACCCTGCTGTTAAACCCGCTGCTGTTCCGGTCGATCCTGCCGCTACGAAAATTACATCGGGTTCTGGGAAGACTTTTTCATCTATTTGTTTTTTAAGTTCAAATATGGCATTAATGAATCCAATAGAGCCCAAGGGTGTTCCAATGCCGAGCAAAGGAGAACCTCCTATTGACATTAAATAATATTTCGGATGCAATAATCTGAAGAATAAACTTTTAAGTACCCCTAATTCAAAAATTTTTGTGAAGTGCAATTTCGCCCCAAAATAATCGTATAATAGCAAGGATCGTTGCACGTGCCACGTGAGGGGTTGTAAGGACAAGAAAAGTTCACACTTTAACCCCAATTCTTTAGCAATAATCGCACAAGCTATACCATGATTAGTTCCTATGCCCCCAAGAGTGATAACACCTTTCTTTTTTTTCTTTAATATTTCTCCAAATATGAACTCAAACTTTCTAAGTTTATTGCCACCATAGATTTTATGATCTTTGTCATCTCGCTTAATATATATTGCTCCATCCTTTATATTCAAGTGTTTTTCTAATTCTGTTAACTTATCGATGTTAGAAGGTATTCCCGTTAATATTGGTGTCCAAGGAACTTTTCCTTCCAAATTAGGATAAAATTCGAATAACACGGGTCTAGTGTTTTCCATAAAAAGGTAAATTCATAATAGTAAAAAAAGATTATAAGAAATTGGAGTATTTTGACAAAAATATCAAATAATTAATGAAATTTACAACTAAAATATTAATTTTTATTAATTTTGAAATGTGATTTAAAACAATTGATAAAGAAATTATAAAACAGTATCAAAAATGGATTTCAACATAAGAGATTATTCATTGTTAGACGATATAGGTCCAGAAAAGATCATTTCGATAAATAGCCCCGCCGTAGGTTTGAACGGGGTCTTAGTTATAGACAATTCCGTGTATGGTATACCTGCTGGAGGAATAAGATTAGCTCCAGATATTACCATCGATGAAATGATAAGACTTTCACGTGCTATGTCTCTAAAATTTTGCGCATATCGATTAAAAATAGGAGGAGCAAAAGCGGGAATATGTGGAGATCCTTCAAACATGGAGAATAAAGGGATTTTAATAACAGCATTTGCAGATCAGATAGCGCCATTCATCACTAATGATGTTTATTATCCAGGTCCAGATATGGGAACTGATGATAACGACTTGTTAAAGATGTTCAAAGTGATGGGAGTACCTAATTTGGCTCCTAAACCTATTGGATTGAAGAAATTTGGAGTTCCCGTGGAAGAATTATTTACCGGTCAAGGAGTTGTAGATTGCTTAGATACAGTGTATAATAATCTCGATAGACTTACAGAAATTAAACAAGATAAGCATAAAAAACCAAGAGTTATCTTAGAAGGGTTTGGCAAAGTAGGAACCGCAATTGTAATTGCATTAAAAAATTTAAATTTCACACTAACTGGAGTTTCAACGCTTAAAGGAGCAATTTTTGAGGAAGAGGGTTTAAATGTTGAAGATTTATTAAAATTAAAACACCAGTATGGAGACGATTTAGTAAACCACTATGAGAGTAAAAATCTAGTGAGGATAGCAAAAGAAAGATTATTTGATTTATCTTCTGAATACCAAACAGACTTCATTATTCCGGGTGCACGACCTGATGTCATTAATAAGAGCAATGTAGATAAAATCAATGCAATTGCCATAGTCCCCGCTGCTAATATCCCATATGGAAAAGGGACTACTGAAATTTTAAGGGAAAGAGGAATAATTGCCTTTCCAGATTTTGTAGTGAATGCCGGCGAGGTATTGGCTATTCTGGTAAACAAGGTAGCCAAAAATGCTGATGAGATTTTTAACTTTATCAAAACCAAAATAACAGAGAAAACTTTTGAAGTGATTCAAGGAGCTGCTCAAGATAAAATTTCCCCATATAAATTCGCTGTGAATGATGCTATGAATGAACTCAAAAAAAAACAAAAAAGGAAAAAAAAGCTCTTGGAAAAAATCAATCAGCGATATTAAAAGATAATATTTTTACTTTTTAGTCCAATTCCTCTCTTTTCTTTGTTAAAGGTTTATATAGAGTTATGGACTTAGATCAAAAAATGATATTTTTCAAAATTTTAAAATAAATTATTAGGAAATTAATAAAAGTGATATATGATGGTGGAAGATAAAGAACTCAAACGTGGGCTTAACTTGCCTATGGCGGTTTTTATCATCGTTGGAATGGTTATCGGCTCATCGATCTGGATTTCCCCCGCATCGTATCTCTCTAGAACTGGACCGGCTATTTTTCTTGCTTATTTAATTGCTGTCATTCCTGCGGTTTTTGTTGCATTCATTGCAGCTTATTTAGGATCAGCTTTTCCAGTAGCAGGGGGATCTTATGTAATAACAAGTCGAATAACAAATGGATTTGGAGGATTTATGGTTGTATGGTTAATTATTTTAGCCGTGGGATCAACTTTAGCTTATTTAGCTGCAACCTTTGGAGTTTTTTTAGCTCAAGCTTTCTTGATACCTGCAGAATCCGAAATGTTATTTGTCTTGATTATTGGAGTACTTGTATTATTTACATTTTATATGCTTAATTGGATAAAGATTGAATTAACGGGGTTAATTGAATTAATTATTACCATCTTTGGGGATATTATGGTCATGATTATATTCATTATTGCAGCAATTCCCTCATTTAATCCTTCTAATTTCATCAATCTATTCCCATTAGGAGTAAGTCCCGTTCTTTTCGCAGCTTTAGTGTTCTTTTTCTCTTACATCGGGTTCACATTGATTTTGGACGTGGCCGGTGAGGTGAAAAATCCAAAAAAGAACATCCCTAGAGCACTATTGATAAGTTTAATCACGCTTACGACATTATACACTTTGCAAGCAGTCATGGTTGCTGGAGTACATCAATGGAATATTCCAATAGGTACGGTTGTTGAATTAATTATCACTGGCGGACTTCTTCCCCAAGGAGCAGTTCTATTCATTGCAATTCTCATTGCACTTGCAATTGCATCAACAATTCATCCCTCCTATATGGCATATTCTCGAGATATAATGATGAGTAGTAGGGAACATTTATTTCCAGCAAAATTCGCCCATGTGCATGAAAAACATAAAACTCCCATTCCAGCTTTAACTCTCCTCTTTGTGGTAGGTTTAGTATTTCTCGTGACATTTATACCATTATTAACGCCACTAGCGGGTTCAATTGAATTAGCTGCAACTCTGTTAAGTGCAGTCGTTGCTGTAGTAGTATTACTTATACAAGTTCCTCTATGTATTGGTGCCATTGGATTCAAGAAAAAATTTCCAGAGTTACATGAAAACGCCGGATTTAAGCCTTCTTCGAGGGCATTAAAAACAATGGGAATTCTTGGAGCTATTTCCTCGGCATTATTCCTTTTTCTTCTATTAACGGATCCTGACGCAGGGTTAATTGTATCCTTGGTAGTTTTTCCATTTGCCGGTATTGGAGCAATTTTATACCTGTTCAGAAGCAAAAAGTTAAAATCCAAAGGAATTGACATTAAAGGAATGATGAAGAAAATCCCCGAATCAGTTTCTCATGATGAAGGCGTACCAAGTAAAATAGAACGATTAGCTATGGAAAAATAGTTCCAAAATAATTTTATTCTTTTTTTTACTTAACTCAAAACATATCCATCATTTTTTTTTTCAATTAATCCTTGTAAGAGAAATTTATCAATATGCTTTCTAATCATAATTAATTCTGCAATGATTTCAAAATCTTCGTAAAAATATTTTTTATAAATCAAATTCTTCTTCTTTAAGGTTTCGGTTGTTATGGGTTTATGCTCATTAAATTGTGCCAAAATGCGCTTGTCTCTTTGGATTAATATGTTCCTAAATTTTTGAAGTTCCTCTCTTATCGTCTGCCTTCCCATGATTGGTCCTTTATGACCCGTAACTACTATATCAAATTCCATGTTCAGTAATCTACTGATTGAATTTTCAAAATTCGCGAGGTCCGCATCAATATTTCCATAATAAGGCAGTTTAGAAAGATCAATATCTCCAAAAAACCCGATTTTAGAACGGGGTTCATAAAACGCACAATGACCTGCTGTATGCCCCGGAGTAAATAACACGTGCAAGCGAAGATCTTCACTGATCTTAAAAATGTCTCCTTCATCAACGGTTTTGTCAATCGTGGTATTTTCAATTTTCAAGTAAGTGAATAAATTCTTTAAGTCCTCTCCAATTGACATTCCATCCACCATGTAATAAGGAATCATTTTGTTTACATCTTCAATGATTGGTTTATCTTTGGCGTGAGAATAAAACCTGGCATTTGGGAACAAATAGTTACCATGAAGGTGATCTTCGTGCCAGTGGCTTAAAATTACATGATTGATCTCAAAGTGTTTTTTAACATTTCTTAACACCCTCCCAGACACGCCGGTGTCAATGAGATGATCTCCAATTAAAAGTGAATTTGAATTAGGATATCGTGCGTTCTTGTCTCCTTTAATGAAATAAATGGAATCATCAGATAAAGACTGAATAAAATCATCCAATTATAATCTACCTCAAGTAAATCTGAAAAAGAAAAGTTGAGATTTATCTTAAACTTTATGGTACCAATATCCTCCCAAAAGGTATTTCAATGAAAATTTTAATGGAAAAAATGGATTATATAATGTATAATTCCGTATTTTTTTTTACAAAAATCTCAAAGAAGACAAAATTTATTACAATTGGATTCCTTACTTACTTAGTTTTAGTTTTTTAAAAAAATACTCTTTGTACAGTCTTTTTTTCGAAAATTGAACAAGGGCTCAATTAAAAATTAGATTGAGCCTAATAAAAAGCAATAATAAGCAGAAGTGTTAAATAAAGTGACTAAAGGAACAGTTAAGTGGTTCAACTCAAGAAAGGGCTTTGGGTTCATTAGCTCAGAAGAAGGATCTGATGTATTTGTTCATTACACCGCATTAGCGGGTGATGACAACGAATACAAGACCCTACACGAAAATGATAAGGTTGAATTTGATGTAACAGAAGGCCAAAAAGGTCCCCAAGCTTCAAATGTTGTCGTAACCGAGAAAGCTCCCCAACAATTTGGTTCATATAACCGAGGCGGTGGCGGTGGCGGTCGGGGCTTCCGTTATTAAGTAATAAAGCAAGTTATTAGATAAAAAGTAATAATTAGTGAAAAACAGTTTTTACGATTATACTCGAATCTTCTTTTTTTTTAATTTATTCAATTGAAGAATAATTCATTTACTCAATTTTAGATAGAGATTTTAGATGACTGATAGATAATTATTATTTAAATCGAGCAAGAAACACCATCTAAGACGCTCATGGTAGCTAATAAATTCATGAGAGCTGATTTTAATAACATTCAAAACTCAGATTTGTACTCTTCAAAAAGGTTTGCAAGTTAATTTTCTACTCTAATCAATAATTTATGGGAATATTTATAAATTTCTTTGATTTAATTATATTCAACGTCATATAATTATATATAATTGCCGTTAATTAATGTGATCAAAAATGGGTCGGTCATGGAAAATTGGAGAAGAAGCAAGGCTTTTGGATGAAAAATCCTTGAAAGACAGGGCAAAAATAGGTAAAAGATCGATAAATAAGATCTTTGGGGCATTCTTATTTTATTTCGTTGTAATGATCTTTTTTTTTAATGTTCTCTAGGTAGAATTCTATGGAATTGATCATTTTAATCATCACTATTGCATTTATTTTTGAGTTGATGGATTCAATTGCAGGAATGGGATTTGGAACTGCCTTGACTCCATTATTATTACTTTTAGGATATAGTCCCCTGCAAATTGTTCCGACGCTTCTTATTTCAGAAGCATTAACGGGGGCTATTGATGCCTTTTTTGATCATGAGTTTCAAAACGTGCATTTTTCTGTCCATCCCATTAATGATGCTACTAAATTAGCGATTTTAATTGCATTTTTTGGATGCTTAGCCATCATGTGTTCCATTTTTCTTGGATATTATGCTATACGGTTTCCAGATTTTCTAATCAAAATCTATGTTGCGATTTTGGTTTTATTTATGGGCATTTTAGGAATTTTCCGCATTTTTATAAAAAACCATCATAAAAAGAATAGAAATGTCAAATTAATCGTTATATTTTCTGCTATTGCTGGTTTTAATAAGGGTATAGGTGGTGGAGGTTATGGACCCGTGATCATGATGGGACAATTAATTTCAGGCGTGTATGAGAAAAGTGCTACCGCAATCGTTTCTCTTGCTGAGTCGATCGTGTCGTTTGTTGGCATACTTACTTTCATGTTTATAAGTGCGATAGGGGTAGAGGTAGATTTAATTCTCTTGCCCTCAATATTTACTGGTGGGTTTATTGCTTCAATATTGGCTCCTTATTTAACAAGGGTGTTACCAAATAAAATCTGGAAGTATTTCATCCCTATCTACGCAATCGGGATAGGTATATATTTGATTTTGCAATTGTTCTGGTTTTGAGCTTTTCCTCTGTTAAAATAAATAGAATCATCAACCAAAATAGTAAATAAAAATTTTAATCTTATTCCAATTGGGTTTAAATAGCAAAAATAACACCTTTAATCTAAAAAGACTCCTAACACATTTTCTATAAGCAAATAATTAAGAAGTGAATAACAAATAATTATGAAGTGATGAAATGAGAGAATACGATTTAATGAGGTTGTTAGCAGGTTTAGGTGGCGTAATCACTTTACTTGAAACTCTTTTAGGTATTAATGCAAGTCACTTTGATAGTTCTAAAGCGATATCAATCGTAATTTCTATTATTCTTGCTGTAATTATTATTCTCAGTGTTGTTAAACCGGGAGATCCTGTTCCAATGAATTGGTTATTATATGTAGGGCTAGGGATAATAATTATAATATTTAGTAGCTTAGCTGGAGGAATTTTAGTCTTAATTGCTGGATTTATTGGATATACAGAAAAATAAAATAATAAAGAGCTCTTAAGAAATCAATTTTTCTTCTAGTAATGATTAATAGCTTTTAGCGATATAAACCGTACAAGTTGCAGGTTTTCCGCATATCAAACATTCATTAAACTTATTTTTTTCCTTGTCCACTCGAATTCCTCTGACAAAAGCACCGATATCCTTTTCCACTTCTTCAGCACAAGATTCCCCATCAAAATCAATTGAACAGAATCCACAACAAACGATTTTTCCGTTATTAATCGCTTCAATTGCAGCAGTTTTATCAGTCACACATTCTATTTGAGATTCAAAATCAACTAGAGACTTCTCCTTGATCTCATTTGTATAGTTATCAGCAATATCATCAATAGTTTTCTCCAAATCTTCATCTTTCACAACACACTTACTCCCATCATTTCGTTTTACAAGAACCATTTGATTTTTATCAAGATCCCTTGGTCCGATTTCTATTCTAATAGGAACTCCTCTTAATTCCCAATAATAAAACTTACTTCCTGGAGATTCATCGGAGTTATCAATTTTAGCTGTGTACTTGCTTTCTAGTCTTTTAAGGATCTCTTTTGCTTTATCTAAAACGATATCCTCTTTTTCCTTGAATAATATTGGGATAATTACAACCTGAATAGGTGCGAGATCGAATGGTAAAATAAGACCATTATCATCCCCAAGATACGCTATCATCGCTCCATAGATCCTGCTTATTGCTGGACCATAACAAGTTTGATATCCGTATTTTTCTTCACCATTCTTGTCAATAAATTTTACTTCAAAAGGTTTAGAAAAATTTTGTCCCAATAAGTGAGTCGATGGTTGTTGGATCACCTTTCCAGAACCCATTAGCACGTCCGCTGCAAATGTTTTTTGTGCACCTGAAAACTTGTCCCATTGAGGTCTCTCAAAAAAGATGAGTGGAATCCCAAATTCATCTTGAAGCATCTGATAAGTCATTTCCATGTCTTCTTTCACTTGTGCTTCAGCCTCTTCCTGTGTTGCAAATACATCATGACCTTCAATCCAATGAAATTCTCGACCCCTGAAGAATGGTCTCGTCATCTTCCCCTCGTATCTCCAGATCTGGCAAGACTGATATCGCTTATATGGTAAATCTTTATAACTTCGTATCCATAAAGAATACATTTTATATAACGCTGTTTCACTGGTAGGTCTAAGCGCTAATCTTTCAGTTAATTTACCTGAAGTACCTGCTTCAGTTACCCAAAATACTTCTGGAGCGAATCCTTCCACGTGGTCAGCTTCTAATAGAAAATTACTTTCAGGTATTAAAGATGGCATTATTAACGGCAAGTGTCCATGATCTTCCATACATTTTTCATATTTGGCATACATCTTTTTTATTGTGATGGTTGCCCATTCTCGATAAACAACGAATCCTTTAATGTTATATCTAATATCTGCTAACTCTGCCTTGTTTATTAGCTCCGTGTACCAGCCAGAAAAATCCTCTTCTTTAGATATTGTAATTCCAGTTAAGGGAGCTTCCTTTTTCTTTTTACCCATAGACCATCATCAAAATAAATGCATTAAAAGTTAAATATTTTTTGAGCTCGTAAAAGAATAAAATTAATGTGAAACCCTTAATCAGGATTTAAACTTGCATTAGTAATAATGGACGCTGTTAACATTTCCCTTCCCGTAGGGATATCAGATAACTCTGTAATAAAAATCATCGCTTCATAACCTTTAGAAACAAGGTAGATTTTTATTTCTGTGCCAATCTCCTTTAATAATTCCTCATCCTCGGAGTAGACTGAATAATGAATGAGCGATCTGGGATGTTCAATAAAGTTTAATTTATTAATCATTTCCTCATCTCTAAAGATAGCTACTTCATCTGCGCCTGCTAAAGTTGCAATTTTTTTAATTTCTTCTTCTAAAGGACCAATTGTAAAAAATTGTCTATCATGAATCATCAATTTTTTCTCTAAAATTTCTTCTAAATGAGCTCTCGTCTTCTTATCATAAAAGATTATAAGTTCTTGAGTGGAAATATCTGTATATTTTCCTGAAATTAGAAATTCCTTGTCATGAATGAATTTAATAATCAATTCATAGTACTTATCATCAAGTTTTTGAAAAATCTCTATGTTTCTTATGAAGTATGTTAATTTGTCTATCAATTCGAAATAAAATTTCATTCGAGATTTAATTTGAAGCTTGTAATCTAAACTCTTGATTTCAGGATAGTATTTCTTTAAAATTAGGTTCAATTCTTTATTACATTGGGCACATAATGTAGCGATTTTATCAGAATGTTTTATTGTTTTCTCCTCAAGTAATTTTCTAATATTTTGTTCAACACTAGACAAATTATCGAGTATAGTTAAGATCTTTTCAGCGTATTTTTCTTCAATGTAAGACATTACTATAAAAAAATAGAGTAAATATTTAAAATCTTATATTATTGTAAAAAAGATAAAAAAGAAATTTAATTATATGAAAAACAGAGACACAGCCACCATTATTGCACCACTTATAATTGGTACTGTGAAATTATCATTCATATCTAATGTCAAGAGTTCAATGATTGGAGCAGAAACACCCCCCAATATTAGAACTATTGGATTTATTTCTAAAAGTTCGTACAGTAAATATCCGCAAATAAGCATGACCCCTAAATAAGCTAGAGATCCCTCCAACGTCTTATCGAGAATTTTATGCTTTCCAAAAGCTAAACCAAAGAATTTCCCAAACGTATCACCAAAAATTAGGAAAGTAATTGCTATTATTGCTATTTCTTTTGGAAAGATTATAAGTGTAATTATATACGCCACTAAATAGACGCTGATTGAGGAGAAATTCTTATGTTCTTTCTCTCTAAATAACACATCGACTTTTTTAATGGACTCTTCATTTGAATCCGTCTTATATTCTCTAAATAATCTAGCAAAATCAAGTGAGATAAATAACACAGCAAAAAGACTTATACTTATAAGAGATATCACCAGAGAGAAATATTCATAGAAAAATAGAAAAATTATGGTGCCAAATCGCAATACTATGCGCCATTTATGTCCCGTAAAACTTTCATTATCTATTTTAATTTCCACTTCTGAAAAAAAATCAATAAACGTGAATACAATAATGTGAGCTACTATTAATGTAAACCAGATGTTATAGACAAATAAATATCCCGAGTAATGAATGAATACAAACACTATCATAAGAGAAAATGATGTTATTGGTATGAGATTAAACACTCTCGTAATGAAGGAAAATATCGTAGCTAACATGAGAAAATAAATGATCATGAAAATGAATGCTAAATCTATTGAACAATAGACTCCAACATAAAATAACCACATGCCAATCGCTGAAGCAACCCCCCTCCCCCCTCGAAAATTAAGGTAGAAAGGAAAAATATGACCTAAGATTGTCATAAATCCGCTAAATTGTGCCCAGAAAACATCTAATCCCACTAACAAACTTATAATGACTGCAATTAAGGCTTTAAAAATGTCATATAGCGCCGTAGGTACGGCATATTTCATTCCTAATACTTTCAGAGTATTCGAAGTTCCCGCATTCTTAGTTCCCACTTCACGAAGATCAACTTTTTTTACTAACCTTCCGAATATATAACCCGGATTCACTGATCCAATTAAATATCCAATTATAAGGCTAAATACAAAGAAAGAAATTTGAATTGGATTCACATTAACACCTTTAATAATAATTTGTTATAGTGTATGCAAATACACTTGATACTTATAAAATTGTACATAAATATAATCCTATTAACGGTATCTAAGTTTAAAAGTAAAAATAAGATCGGTTTAATATTAAAAGAAATAACAAGTTTATTGATATATAAGTGAAAAAAACCTTTCTTACCATTAAAGATAGAATCCTAGCAAAATTCCAACAGAAAGCATGATAGTACCACTTATTATTGGTACTGTAAAATTATCATTCATTTTGATAGATAATAATTCAGTAATGGGGGCCGCTAAACCCCCAAAAAGAAGCATAACTGGAGAGATGCCTAATAACGTATACAGTACATATCCACATAAACACATGCATCCCCCATAAGCTAACGTTCCCTCGACAGTTTTATTGAGTAATCTGTGGCGACCGAATCCTAATCCAAAAATCTTCCCAAAAATATCTCCGAAAACAAGAAATATTGTGGCAGAAAAAGCAATTTCTCGAGGAAAAACTAATATCGTGATGAAAAATGCAACGATATAAATACTAATTGATGAAAATTTCATTTTTTCTTCTTGTCGGTATAAAGATTTTGAATCATTATCTCCTTTTTCTTCAGAATGCCCCCTTAATATTCTGCGAAAATCAAGTGAAATAAACACAATTCCAAACAAAATTATTATCCATAATGAAATTGTTTTAGAAAAAATGTCGTAAAATACCAAGAAAAAGATAGATAGTAATCGGAGGATCATCCTTGTCCAATCATTTTTAAAAATTTTATCCTTCAGAGGAAACTTCTTGTTGATAACCGCACTATAAGTTACAAACCCAACCAGAAATGCTAAGACAATTAGAAAGTAAATGTTAAACTCATTCCCTGGATAATACACATAACAAGCATATCCTAAAATGGGAAAAATTATCCAAGCAAGCATGCTTAGCAAATGAGTTATATAAATAAACACTAATGATATAGCTAGTAAGAATAAAACAAGATAAATCATGGTAAAATCATAAGGATCAGATGTAGACATGTACATGGATACATAATAAGGTAACATGCCTATTGCTGTTGCTACTCCCTTTCCCCCTCGAAATTTAAGGTAAAACGGAAAACAATGACCAATGATTGCTACTAATCCACTAAATTGTGAAAGATAGTAATTTAAACCCAAAACATATATTGCAATTAGGCATGATATCAAACTCTTGAATATATCATAGGCTGCCGTCATAATGCCATATTTTTTTCCAAGTGTATGCCATACGTTCGAAGTACCGGGATTCTTTGTCCCTACTTTCCGGATATCAATTCCTTTCATTCTCCCAATCAAATATCCAGGATTCAAACTGCCTAATATATAACCGATAACGAGTGATGCCATAAACAGAAAGATTTCTAATGGTGTCAATTCTCCACCTTCATCTTAGATAAAAATCTTGATATTAATTAAATAAGTAGTTTATTCTTATAAAAATGTGCATTCAAAATTTATCAAAGTCCTGCTAGAAACGCAACATACATTATTGCTCCACTAAATATAGGCACCGTGATATTATCATTAATTCCCATGGAAAATAATTCGATTAAAGGAGCAGAAAGCCCCCCGAATAAGAGAATGTAAGGAGATATGTCCAAGAGTGTATACAGAACGTAGCTACAGATCAGAATGCACCCAAAATAAGCTAAGGTGCCCTCAACCGTTTTATTCAAGATTTTATGCCTTCCAAATGCTAACCCAAATATCTTGCCAAAAGTGTCTCCGAATATTAAAAATGTACTTGCTGTAATAGCAATTTCTTTTGGAAACACGAGGATTGTAACGAAGAAGGCTGTGAGAAAAACAGTCATTGAAGAAAATGCATGATACTCGTTTTTACGAAATAATTTTTTAACTTTTTCGTGCAGTAGCGCATTCGTCTGTTTATGGAGAAATCTAATTATGTCAAGCATAATAAATGCGATAGAAACAATTCCAATGATTAAAAGAGCTATTTCCTGGGAAAAAATTACGTAAAAAATGATAAATGCTACCGAAAATGGTCGCATTAATACCCTCCATTTATGTTGGACATAATTTTCATCCGTGATTTGCATGGTTTTGCGAGTTATTACATTTAACGCTCCAATAAATATGATATGTGCAAGGATTATCAAAAAAAATAAGTTATAAGGATGCAATGGATACGTTACGACTACGAAATACCCAAAAGGAGGAAGAACAATTAAGGATAAGATAGTTCCGCGTCGAGTTACATATGTAAATATAGCCACCAACACCATTTCAAAAATTATAAAATAAAATAAACTTATAAAATCAAGAGTAAAATAGGATATAATGTAAAATAACATCATTCCAGTACCTGCAGCAACTCCCTGCCCCCCTCGAAAGTTCATGTAAAACGGAAAAACATGTCCTAGTATGGTAATGATTCCACTTAGTTGGGCAAAGAAAAGAGGTACACCTAGTAAGGTAGCGAGATAGATTATGAGTAAACCCTTGAATGTATCAAAAAGAGCTGTTGGTGCAGCATATTTTAATCCTAAAACTTTATATGTATTTGACGTCCCTGCATTTTTGGTACCATGTTCCCGAATATCTATTCCCTTCATCTTCCCAAAGAAATACCCCGGATTAATAGAACCAAAAAAATAGGCCATAATACAAGAAGCTATTGAAAGGAGTATTTCTAACGACTCCATTTACTTAATCTCCTAATTTTCAAGACTATAAGGTTTCCTATTTAAATTTTCATGAACAATAATATTTCTCGTATTATAAATTTTAGAACACCATTTGCATTAGGAATGATATGAAATCAATAAATAATAATCATAAGAAAGCAAATGAAGTATATAAATGAAGGAATAAAATAATTTAAGTTAATAAAAATAGAAATATAAAAAAAGGTGTAATCCGTAATACTCTAATCAAATAGAAAGTTTACCCGATTAGGATAATTTCATCTTAATTTGCTTGGAACGGCTTCTAAGAGTTACCTCTGTGACCTTGGCAACATTAGAAACTTCCGCTTGCGTTTTTCTGCAATCACTTGCTTTGGCAGCCATGTAAATAACACTTGCAGCTAAGCCTTTCGGATCTTTTCCAGTGCGAAGCAGTCCATTTTTCGATGCTTCTCTGAGCATGTCAATTGCTTTCTTTTGAACTTCCATGGATAAATCTAAGTCGTTACCAAATCGAAATACTAAAGCTTCAGCGGTAATGGGCTTGTATCTCAAGTTTAATTCTGGTAGCACTTCCTTTACAATCATGCCTAATGATCGATGGACAGTTCTACGAGGTGTCATCGAGGAATCGCATACTTCTTCTAATAGCCGTGGGAATTCATGCACTCTGATTGCAGCATATAGGGAAGCTGCAATAAACCCATCAATTGATCTACCCATTGTTAATTTCTTTTTCGCTACGACACTATAGATTTTCCAAGCGGTTTCTTTAATGTGCTCTGGAATGTTCATTTTAGATGTGAGCATTTTGAGTTTAGGCTTTGCTTCCCAGAAATTCCTTTCAATGCTCGAAATCAATGAATTTTGGATTTTCGATAGTCGTGAGAATAAAGTTTTTCCTTTTGCATTTATTAGGCGTCCTTTACTATCAATTTTCGTATTCGGGAGCATGGTACGCGGGCCAAATTCCCTCCATCGTGGTTCTGTTCTACGACGCTTGTTTACTTCTTCTACTGTGTAAGCACGTCGCTCGTTACCCACGAGATTCCGGCTAACAATCATTCCACAGTTTAGGCACACGTTATCTCCCTCTTTTGATTCTACACAGGGGTTTTCACAGCATTCCTCAAAACCGGTATTAGTACTTTCCTCATCATCTTTAATGGGTCTTGTACTCCGTAAGCGGTCTTTATAATTGGTTGTCATGATAATTCACTTTTTACTTTAAAATTCAAAAAAACGTAAAATCAAAACTTCAAAAATTTTCATTTTCGGTTGCTTTACGATTTTTTTTGGTTGGTTATTTGTTTTTTTTCTTTAATTTTTTTTTCATGTTTGGGAAAAATGATAGTTATTCGTATTATTCGTGATAGAAACTAATATAATCATTTACCATATTAATAATTTTTTCTTAAGTATTTATTTCTTTACGTTTTAGATTATAACATTTTATCCCATATGCAATAACTTATTAAGTTACACCAATATTTAAAAATGTTTTTATTTGAAGTTGTTCTGTGTCAGCGTACATCAAAAATGCGGGGGAATTTTTTCCCCCATATATATGGGAAAGACGCTCCATTATATTTTAAAAGTTTGATATAAGAAATTTTAATTAATTTAAAATCATCTGAAATAAACGTGGAAAAGTGAGTAATAATATCCTTTAAAGTAATATTTTATCTAATCTGTCAATAGATTTAATACGTCGTGCCATTCAATAAAAAACTCGATCGAAAGGCATTATTTTATGGCATAAGATGAGGGATGATTTGAGGTCCGTTAGGTAAAAATAATATATGAGCATCTGGACCATGTTTCTTTAGTCCCAATGAAATTGCCTTTTCCACGGTTTGAGCATGCTTTAATCCAATATTACCCAATTTATTTTCATTTAATCCTGATACGACGTAGATATCAGCTTTCTGGAGAATCCTTGTTAATATTTGGATTTCCCATTGGTCAGGTACTATTATCTTTCTTTGAATGATTTTATTATATATCTCGTTGGGTGTCATTCCAGAAAAGAGTAGTTCTTTAAATTTTGCTTGCCCCACGCCATCAGAACACTCATTCACGGAAATGATTGTCCCTCCCTGTTTCACTGCCATTTCACCGATTGCCATGCTTTTAACCGCTTGATAGAGATTTAAATCGAGGGGAAATCCCCCATTACCGCATACCACGATATCATAGGGTCTTTTAATTGGGCTGAAAACTTTTTTCAATTGATCTTGAACGAGAAAATCATGAGCAACTTCTAATGCTCCAGCAGCAACATTAGTTATTTGATGGTGTTCATCAATGCATACATTTACAATAAAATCTAATCCCGTGATACCTGCTATTTCCATGGAGTTCGAGTACATAGGATTATCTTGGTATATCCCAAATCGCGAATTTTCTGAAGCAATCAATTGAGCTGAATGGTTTGCTTGGATAGTGTTGGCTCCTGCTATGCCAGGAACTATAGATTTACAACCCCCAGAAAAACCAAAAAAGAAATGTGGTTCAACATATCCCGTTAAAATCTTAATATCACTTTCAAGATAAGTTTTATTAATGTAAATCGGAATTCCTTTTTTAGAATTTCCTAAAGACTCGAGATTGCCCATATCTGTTGCAATATGATCTACACATTCAATTCTTCCATAAAGCTTTTTTCCTAAAATATTCTCATGTTCTTCCTCTCGAGATGGTCGATGAAGCCCTGTCGCTATTAAAATGATAATTTGGGAATCTCGAATTCCATAATTGTTAAGTTCATTGATTAAAGCTTCCAATAAGATATGGGAGGGTACTGGTCGAGTAGAATCGGAAGAGACTATACATATTCTTTCCACGTGACCTTTTCTCATTACGATTTGTTTAAGTGATGGTGATCCAACAGGGTGGGTAATTTTATCTTGAATGGTTTGAAGGGGATTTTGTAATATTTGTTGAGGTTTTGGTTTTAGCACTTTTACATCCCAATTAGGATCCAAGGCTATTGTAAGTCCTGTTTTTCCATAATCAAATTTTAAATTAATGTCCTAATACACCTTTTAAACTTGGTTTTAAATATATAACTAATCACTATGTTTAGAAAAATCACTTTAAATAACATCTATCTTGAGAAAAGCTGTAAATAATAAAATTTTATTCTTTCTAAATTTAAAAATTATTCACTATGATAATAATTACTTTATATTTTTATATACTAAAGTAATATTTATTGACAATAGAGAATTATTTAAAGAAATATTTTTATAATTTTATATGAAATTATGTCAGTGTAGTTACATTAACCAATGAAATAGGGATATAAAATGGTAAAAATACTTAAAGATGTATGGATACTTACCTCTACTGGAGTTGTGCTCTATTCACGAGTTCAGGATGAGAAAA